>Ga0206858_1125_pt1 | contig 19785 bp, 19 predicted proteins | sample Alteio_BWOrgCont_46_FD_152622 | JGI IMG/M metagenome (GOLD analysis project Ga0206858, IMG submission 152622) | Enriched cells from forest soil in Barre Woods Harvard Forest LTER site, Petersham, Massachusetts, United States -... | ecosystem: Environmental > Terrestrial > Soil > Temperate forest >... | reverse complement strand
AAGCGGCAGGTAAAAATCGGTTGTATAAAAGGTGTTAGTAAGCCATATCAGGCCAGCCATTGGCGCGATTGGATACAGTATTGTTAGCGCCAGGCGTGAGGGCTTGTTGAGCGAAACGAGTGTTGGCCACTCAAAAATCAGCATTATCAGGAGCGTGCCTGCCAGTACTATGGAAAAGAGAAGGGCTGAGTGGAGGTAGCTACCTCCAAAGCAGATTAGAAGGAAGATGCCCGTCAGCAGGCGCTTGAAAAACTCAGCGGTTATTAAATGCATCATTATATAGTATCTTTCGCAAACAAAGTCCTTTACTATCAGCCTTAATAAGTGTTTGTTGAGGATTTGGATGATACAAAATATCTTTTAAATAGTCTATCGAATGTTGCGGTTTGCGCGCAAGGTCTAGGGCATACCCAATCATGCGACGAATTTGAAAGCGGACAAATGATGGGCCTTTGATGCAGACAATGAGTGCATTATGGTGGACAAGTTTTCTAACAGAAATATGGTCGATCGTGCGTATTGTAGCGATGCCCTCATGCTCTGGCTTGCAGAATGAGGCAAAGTCGTGGGTGCCGACGTAGAGTTGTAAACATTTGATAAACGTTGGAATGTCGACCTGATTAATATATTTGTAATGCCAGCCAAAGCGTGCGACCAAAGGGAGTGGCCGCTGAAGAAACAGTGTGTAAAAATAGGTCTTTTGCTCAACGTTACCGCAGGGATGAAAAGCATAATCAACCGTTGCCAGGCTGCGAATGGTGATGGCGCTGGGCAGTTGGGCGTTCCAGGCAGTGAGTAGGGTAGTGCCTGAAAGTGGTATCTGGGCATGAAAGCGCGCCACTTGGCCCAGCGCGTGCACGCCAGCATCGGTGCGTGATGCGCCTAAAATGCTTACGGGCTGGCCTAAAAGCCTGAGCCATGCCTCTTGTAATGCAGAAGTGACGGTTATATCCGTTGGTTGTATTTGCCAACCATGAAAGTCGGTACCATCGTAGGCTACGACCATTTTGTAGGTATTCATAGGTGCCAAAAAAAACCCCCATCCAGGCGAACGCCTTGGACAGGGGAAATGGAGGTTATCAAAATCAATGTCTCATTCAAGACTTTATGATTGTACTAGACTGGAGAGAAAAAATCAAACATTTTTTTTTCTTCGATCATACTTAACAATCAACCTATTCATTAAAATGACAAACGAAAAGAAGTGTTGGGTTAAACAGGGTTGATCATTTTCTACCTGAACTATTAATGGCTGCCTGATAGAGTGCGCTATATGCATTGGCTGTATGTTGGATATGCAGCTCTTCTCTGATGAGGCCTTGATTGGCGCTTTGCATTGATGTGTGCAGTAATGGCTGGATATAGAGCGCCTCAAGAGCCTTTGTATATGCTAAGTGGTCATTTGGTTCGACCAAAATCCCGTGCACTCCATCGGTAAGCACGTCATGCTCATGATGTGCATGCGTCGTGATGACCGGTAGATAAAAACACAGGGCCTCAAGGAGTGCTATGGAGAGCCCCTCGCTTTGTGAGGATAGTGCAAAGCAGTCAAAGAGTGGATAAAAGCGTATGGCATCACTGCGTGCGCCAACAAAGCGTACAGCATGGGCTATGCCCTGTTCGTGGGCTAGCGTTTCAAGGTATTTGCGCTGTGAGCCATCACCAACGATACACAATATGAGGGGACGGTTGGCCTGCTCGTGCAGCCTGGCAAAGGCCCATATCAGTATGTGGTACGATTTAATGGGCTCAAGCCTGCCAACCGCGCCAACGACAAAGGCGTTGTTCGGGATACCAAAATCACTGCGCGTTAACGGTTGCTTGTATGCCTGTGTGCGGACCAGGTCCGGGTTGATGCCGTTCTTGATGAGGATTAGCTGGTGAGCACCTTCAAGAATATTGCTCGCATACGCATCCCGCACCGTAGCCGAAACGGCCACATGAGCGTAAGGGATGTGCGCAGTCCACCGGTCAAAAAAGTTGCGCACGGTGCCTTCATCACGGCTATCGCCATGCAGGTCACCAATAAGCGGAATGCCGGTATGGTGTGATAACAGCCGGCCCAGCATATTAGCCAGCCACAATGATGTGTGCAAAAGATTTGGCCTAAGCTTTTTAACCAGTTTATAGAGCTGATAGTAGGCCCCTGGATCGTAGTGGTGAACAATGCCGGTTATGTGATAGGTGGGAATACCAAGCTCGCGCAGCTGGTCAAGGCAGGGGCCAGGGTACACGTAAGCCACATGGTGCTGGTTGCCATCATCATGTAATGCTGTCAGCATTATAGGCGTAATTGGCATGCATTGCGTATTCATGCCACGCATTGCACTCTTTGCCGGCAGCCCACTGTATATCAATAAAGTACTCCTTGTCCTCTATTCCATTGCTATCACCCTGGTAGCCTTTCTTGGCGGCCTTGTATTATCACTCCTCAAGCGGCGTCAGGGGCTTAAGGATGCGGGCGATATCCTACCAGGGCATGGAGGCTTTTTGGATCGATTTGATGGCGTATTTTTTACCACGCTGGCAACACTGGTGGTGGTTGCTGTGGGTGGTTGGGTACAATGAAAACATATCTTATCCTCCTAACCCTTCTCCTCCTATCAAACACCCAGGCCACAGTCATTATGATCGATCCAGCCGGTCATGCCAAAGATCCTGGCAGACAGCTTCATCATAATTACGAGCGAGCGCAAACCTACAAGTGCGCAGAAGCGCTCAGGGACGCTCTGGAGAAAAAACCTGGCATTAAAGTCCTGATTACACGCGTACTGGGCGAGGAGATTGTCCCATTGCAAAATGCCTCCTTTGCCAACAGGATGCAGGTAGATTGCTTTATTCGGCTTCATTTTTACAAACAGAGCGAGGCAAAACCAAGCCTGTCTGTGTACCACCACGTCACCGACCCTACCATCGACTTTGCGAAAAGAAACATTGATGTCCTTGCATTTAGACCTCTGGACCAGGCGCATTATCAAAATATTCATGCATCACTACGCATGGCAACCACGGTACGGCAGTATTTTCAAATGCCATCAACGCAAAAAAGGCTCGATTGCCATGGTCCATTCGGCATACCGCTTAAGCCATTAGTTGGTATCGTTGCGCCAGCTATCGTTGTGGAGCTTGGATTGAGTAACGATGACCAGTGGCAGGACATTGTGGACGATTTACAGGCAAGCATCTGCGCTGCATGCCAATGCTAACTATTTTTCACTAAAAATCTGTATCCCTTTTCACAATCCCTAAAAAACTGTTATAGTTTACTTACGGGGCTTATGCTGGATTTAAAAGCCTTTTTTGGGTTATTTGCTTTATGTTTTGAGAGGGAATGGATAGGTAGCATGTTGTATCGATGGAAATTTTTAACCATTATTCTAGTAAGCGGCTCATTAAGCCTATGGTGGTTTTTTGGTGTAAATAATGATCCGTCCGATGATAGTGCCTACCCTCGAGCGCTGTACGTGGAAGATATTAGCAAAATCTATTTTGACCTTGGGTGCCTATGCGAAATGCGTGGCGACAGAGGCAGTGCCGCAACGGCATATCAGACAGCTTTAAGTCACAACAAGGATCATGACGGTGCGCGTAACCATCTTGATGCTTTGGGTGACTAAAAGATCCGCCAATTAAAAAACGACCTTGCATTAAAAAATAACAGGCTTTATGCTGAACACATAAGGATTTTCATTTTTTAATAAAAATTGCCAATAGGGCATCGTATGCAGCAATCACTTATTCAAAAAATTATCAGTAATTGGAAATCTGGCCTCACCGTTGGCCTTGTTTCAGTGCCGCTGGGCATATCGCTAGCAGTAGCCGCTCATGCAACGCCCACCATGGGTATTATTACCGCCTTTTGGGCCTGCTTGATCGCCTCATTATTTGGCGGCAGCAATTACAATGTCGTTGGCCCCGCCGGTGCACTGGCCGGATTATTGTATGCGTATGCAACAACGTTTGGCACCTCGAGTCTGCCAATGCTGGCCATTGGTGCCGGCATCCTCATTTTAATTGGCTACGTAATGCATATCGAAAAGTATTTAACCTTTATCCCCGGCAGCGCACTTCATGGCTTTATTTTGGGCGTATCAATTACCTTAATACTCAATCAGCTGCATAGCATACTGGGCCTTGCGACACCGACTGGCCACCTGTCCCTTATACAGCGGACCTTACATGCGCTGCACCACGTAGCGGATGCATCACCCCCATCGCTTTACATTTTTCTGGCGACACTGGCATGCCTCATCGTATGTGCAGGCTATTTTCCACGGCTTCCTGGCACCATCATTGTCACACCACTAGGCATTGCAACAGGCTATCTGTGCAATCATCATCTCATACCGTGGCAACTGCAAACCTTGGGAAGCAAATTCTCATCAATTACACCATCAATCCTGCAATTGCCAACGTTCCATTGGCGAGCTGATTACTGCTTCCCCGTAGTTGTTATTGCTATTGTTGCCCTGCTTGAGACGCTCATCTCGGCCAAAATCGCTGATGGCTTAACAAAAACAAAGCACAATAAACGTAAAGAGGTTATCGGCCTTGGCCTTGCTAACATCATTACCGGCCTGTGTGGCGGTATTCCTGTTACGGCTGTGCTGGCCCGCACAGCGCTTAATATCAAAAGTGGCTGTAGCGACAAAATATCGGCAACTATTGCCAGTGCTTGTATGTTACTAGTCGCCTTCTTCTGCCTGCCGCTTTTCGTCTATTTACCACTTACCGTAATGGCTGCAATTTTGATCTTTATTGCTGGACGCCTTTTAGAGGCTGAACATTTTTTTTTATTATTTAAATATGACAGGGCAAGCTTTCTTGTAGCGCTGCTTGTTGCCTTTATCACCATTTACGAAGATCCGCTGATAGGCATTCTCCTGGGCGTTGTCCTTAGCATGCTCATGTTTATGACCAAACTATCAATTGGATACCATGAAATTCGGCGCGAGACTGCCGACCTTGAACCTTTGTCATCACCAATCCCAACCTTAGAAAAGACGCTAACCTATACGGTAAAAGGACCTCTTGTCTATATCAATGCACAAACACATCTTGCTCGCCTAGAGAAAGAGATCCCCTTGTATCAAAACATTATCTTAGATTTACATGATGTTTATTTTATTGATATTGATGGGGTCGAAGCACTTAATGCAATTGTTGGTCTTGGTCAGCATAAAGGAGTCAGTGTCCGTATCATCCATCCCAACCCTATTATTAGGCACTTTATTAAACAGGATGAGACGCTGCAAAAAGTGCTCGATAATTAAATATTTGACGCATGTGCATTTTTTGCGTAAAACTAGAAACAATCTTAGTTGGTCATACAGGCGTACGCGCGGGAGGAGAGGTAATCATGGGGCACGAAAAAAAGGCAGTTGTCATCTTCATCATCAGCCCTAAGGGAGAGCTGTTACTGCATAAGGTAGACCCTGATGCCATAGTAACTCGCAGCCTATGGCACGTACCATACTTTTTATATCAGGCATCCGGCAGTGAAATTCTCATGGCTGCCACTCAGTACCTTCAGTCCTTGGGGATTACGGACTGCACGGTATATGAAGCGTTCACTATGACCGGCGCCATTGCTCAAACTATTGATATCCCCCTTGACCAGGGACACGTTATTATAGCGCTGGTGACAACAGCTGAATCAAATATCCATTTTGCCACTGATAAATACCAATGGGTTTTTATTAGCAAGATTTTAAGTGATACGAGCCAATGCTCAGCGCTACAAAGTAAAGGCTTCAAAGAGACGCTAGAAAGTGTTATATTATACGTGAAAAGCATTCCAAACCATATCGCAAATAGTTCGTTACCAGCCATAAAATAATAATATTCATGGAACAACAATGATCAAGACGCGCTATCTTGTCCTATTAAGTTTTATAGGCGCCCTCATTGGAGGCACTGCATTCTTGTTACAGCGCAACCTTCTGATAATTCATTTTCCTCGCAGCCAATCCAATGCGGTTATTCTTGAAAAGGCACACGAGCCAAGTGTACAAAAAAAACTTCGTTTTTATTACAAAAAATCTAATCGCTGGCTCTTTGAAGAGTCCAACATACTATGGCAAGAATCTAATCCTGCCAATAATGTTAAACATCTCATTAAACAATGGTTGGTAGTAATGCGTGATGAACACCTGCTACAAGCACCAACAATATTACAGTCAGTCGCTGCAGCGCCAGCAAGCAATCAACTCTATATCTCGTTTGATCAATCTCTGTTTTTACAACAACAATCGATCATGGACAAATGGCTGATTATAGAAAGCCTGATCAAAACAATACACGAAAGTGGCCTTTCAGTGGGCAGTATCACCTTGCTTATCAATCATAAGCCATGGCATGATGACCATATCGAGCTCACACAGCCGCTACCAATTCAGGAATTTTTGACTTGTACTTAAAATTTTGGCATGGCTTAAATAACGCCAATTTGGGATAACACTTTTTGTCTGCACCGCGATAATCCCCCCATGACACCATGTACTGCAGATAAAGTATTGTTATTTTTTTATGCTTTACTTATACTTTGCATCGAGGACAAATCCTTGTCAAATAGATTTTTACTGAATGAGCATTGATACCAAAACTGAATAACTAGGTATGAAAGGTTTTTTATGTATGATCAAATGACACATGAACGCCGTTATCAGGCATGGGCCTTATGGCTTTTACGCCTCAGTTTAGGCATTATTTTTATTGGCCATGGCGGACAAAAAGTGTTCGGCCTTTGGGGCGGTCCAGGACTTGAAGGCTTTGTGCAATGGATTGGTACCTTTGGTGTGCCACCCGTCCTTGGTTACCTTGCAGCCTTTGCAGAATTGGCTGGGGGCATATGTATGTTTTTAGGGGTTGCAACAGAAGTTGGAGCGCTATTAACCATTCCTGTTATGATCGGAGCTGTTTTTCTCGTGCATTGGCCAAATGGCTACCTACAGCACGATGGCTTTGAATTTACATTGCACCTTATTTTACTTGCTGCTGCGGTTATTATTGGTGGCCCAGGTTGCGGAGCATTATGGGATCCATTTAAAAAGTTTCGCAAATAAATTTAATGTATAAAGCCCAGGTACACACAATACCTGGGCTTTTTTATTTTCTTTTTTTCTCAAGCAATAATTTTCTACCATTATACGATTATATTCTTGCCACACCGGCTCTTTGCAAAACAAGGGCTTTGCGTTGAAATGTTGGCGCGCTGCGCAAGAAGGTTATGGATCAGAGCGAGTTTGATGTTGCAAGCATTTAAGTTACTTTCACTTAAATATTTTTTGGTATGAATTTAACGATCACCCCGTGCAGCGACAAGCTCTTGCTCGAGGTGTATAAAAAGTCATCTCCCTATTCTTACGGGAAAAATATTTATTAGAAATAATGCCTATAGAATCGCCATAATCTGGCGTAATTGCCCCATTTTTTTTAAAAAAAGATCTCTGCTAGGCTGGTAGATATACAAAAATATCGTGCTTACAAAACACTATCACCACAGGAGGATTCATCATGAAAAAGCACTTTATAGTATTACTCGCCACCACGGCTATCGCCGCATCGTCACAACAAACATCAGCATTGAGCCTGGCAGACGTTACCCAGACAGTAACGGCATGGGCCAAGGAGCACAAATATGCGATTACAAAGGCGACCATAGGTCTTGCTGGTATCTGGACACTATACAATGTGGTTAAGCAAAATCCTTATCGTATAGCACTCTTGATTGCAGGCTTGATTGGGGCAAAACAGGCGCACGCCTATGGCCTACGCGAACTAGATGTCTATAAACTGCAAAAAGAAATTAATCGTGATGCCGGTTCAGCAAGGATCGTAAATGCTGTGCATGACGACATTCTATATGTTCGCAATAGGCTGCTACCCAAAATCGAAGATATGCGTCAAGACTTTAACACCTACGTTGTAAATATTCACACCCGCAACTGTAAAGATGACATGCCGCTGCTGACCATCGCACAGCAGCAAGTCGATGCAAACATCTTTGATCAGCTAATAGAATGCATCCTGCAACCAATTTTCCCAAAGATAGACGAGAGAGACGCCATAAACAAACAGCTTGCAAATTTGTATGCAATACATACTAAAATTCGAGCTGTCCTCTTTCAGCTAGGTTGGCAAATAGGAAATCGCACACATGGCGGTACATATGTTTATGCGCCACATGCTCCTGGGGGCCCATTGGCTTAATCTAGAAATTGGTCATCCCAGGGCTCTGCTTCAAAGGTGGTAAAGTGTTCCAGATGGGTATGCGTTGGATTTTCCTCCATCTCTGCTCTGTAAAAAAGCCAGATAGCAATCGCCACAATAAAGAGCGACGCAAAGAAGTGCCAGGTAATGGCTTCCGTTAAAAAGAGCCAGCCATAAAAAGCACCAAAGATCGGAATCAGGAACGTTGTAAAAGACAGGAATGTCTCTGAGAAGCGTGCCAATAATGCTGCATACAGATTGTTGCATATGATGTATTCAATAAGAATGATCGCAGACAATGCCATGGAGAATGGAAGATATTCTTTGATCATAAATGGCCCCTCTGCCCATGATGCTGTTAGCAGTGCCAGCACGCCGCCAATGACCATAGAGTAGCCGTTAACCGTCAGGGCCGAGTACTCCTTATCATGCACTAAGATGCCAATAATAAACCACCCATAGGCGTAGGCAGCAGCTGACGCGATGATGGCAATCTCAGGCCAGGAGATAAAATAGCTCCATTGATGCGCCTGTTCAGCCGGGCTTGTTGATAACAACACGGGTAGTAAGCCTACAAACCCAAGCAACATGCCAATCCATTTTTTAGGAACCATCTTTTCACCAAATAAAAAATAGGCAAAGAGATAGGAGGTGAAGGGACCAAAGTTGTACAAGAAGCAGGCTTTGAAGGATGGCAGGTATTGCAATCCCCAAAACTGCAGGCCATAGCTGATAAATATACTAAAGAAGCTTACCTGTAGAACATAACGCCAATCTTCACGCCGGATCGTAAGCTTATGACGATGCATAAAAAATTGATACCCCAAAAGCAGTAGCCCGCCAATAAGCATACTAATGCCAATAAAGAAGAACGGCGTAGTATGTGTCAAAGCAATTTTACCAAACGTGAAGGTGCTTGCAAAAAGCGCATTAAGCAGGACAACCATTAACATCATTTTTATAGCCCCATTCTTATTTTATTGGTTTAAAGAATGATAGTGTCGCAAAAATTTCGTTTTTTACAAGAATAATCATCACGATGATTCCCTGCCAAAGGCAAGGTTATCAAGATAGCTTTGTAAAATAAAGGCTGCAGCAATGGAATGGCTTTTAAGTTTTGCCTCCACCGACGATGCCTTCTGTTGTATCTCATGAGCTCGTTTACTACTCAAGCGCTCGTCCCACAAAACCCAGTTGATAGGCAAAACATCCTCAAGGGCACTAAAATGCGCTTGAAGTGATTCTTTGACTTTCAGCACCTTTTCGGTCTGTAGGCTCTGCCCGCCAGAAAATGTTTTGGGATAGCCAACCACAATAGTAGCCACGCGCTGCTGGGCAATGGTCTGTGTGAGAAAGTCCGCAAGCCCCGCTATTTCAACGGTTTGATATGGCTTACAGGTGATACCAAGAGGATCAGAAATTGCGCTGCCCACCCAACGGTCTCCCAAATCTAGTGCTAAAATTTTCATACGCGTATATATAACCTTTAAGATACCCAAAAAAATCACTGTATAGTATAATACTACAAAATTGCTAAAAGTAAAAAAGGCTTAATAAAAAATCATGAAAAAAGGTTTTGCATGTCAACTATCAATCCTAATGCGCTTTTTATTGTAGACGCTTCCTACCTATTGTACCGTTCATTTTACGGAATTAAGCCGCTTTATACTAGTGCAGGCATCTCAACCAACGCTACCTTTGGCTTCTGTCGGGCCATAAAAAAACTTATTGATCAATTTGCACCCCGCTACCTTGTCGTCGTCTGGGATAGCAAAGGGCCGACGTTTCGCCATGACATGTATGCCGCCTATAAGGCAACTCGACAGACGCCCCCAAGCGATCTTTTTGTGCAGAAAGAACAAATCTTAGCCTTTTTGAAGGCTGTTCGTGCCACGTATGTCATGGAGCCTGGCTATGAGGCCGACGATATTATTGCAACCTTGGCCAAAGAATACCCCGATCAGCAAGCCGTCCTCGTCTGTCCCGATAAGGACATGTACCAATTATTGTCAGATCGCGTCATCATTTTCGATCCATTTAAAGATCGTATGATTGACGTAGCAAGCTTTACAGCAGAAAATGGTTTTCCTCCAAGCAAAATCCCATTCTATTACGCTTTATTGGGAGATGCCTCTGACAACATCCCAGGAGTCAAGGGCATTGGTGAAAAGGGAGCTGCCGACCTGGTCAAACAGTTCGATAGCCTTGATGCACTCTATCAAAACCTTGATACCGTCAGCAAAGAACGAACGCGCAATGCCTTGCTGGAAAACAGGGATGATGCCTTCTTAAGCCTTGATCTTTTTACGCTACGCCCCCCTCCTTTACAGATTCCAATTCAAAATCTCACCTTTGAAAAAAACAATTGGAAAGAGGCTCGGGGGTTTTTCGAGCAGATGGAATTTAGAAGCCTGGTTAAGGCCATTGATACCCAGTTCCCAACAAATCCATTACAGCAATATGCTGAGCAGAATGCCGCTGCAGTCACTGTGACCCAAGAGACAACGCTGCCTATCTTTGCGCCTAGCACGTGGCGCCTGGTCACCGTACAGGATCAGGAAACCTTTGCAAGTCTTCTGGCCATGCTAAAAGCGGCAAGCACTTTTGGATTTGATACAGAAACCACCGGCGCAAATCCGGTTAACGACAGCCTTGTTGGCATGTCTTTTGCCACAGAAATAAGTACTGCTTATTACATCCCACTTGCTCACCAAAGCGGCAAGCAACTGGATAAGCAATGGGTACTTGAGCAGCTCAAGCCACTGCTTGAAAATCCAGCAACTGACGTCATTATGCACAATGCCAAATTTGACCAGCTAGTCATGCTCAGCGCCGGCATTGTTATGCCGCCAGTAACATTTGACACTATTCTTGCAGCAAATTTGGTTCGTAATGAGTGGCAGAAAATCAACCTAAAAGACCTTTCACTCTTCTTTCTGCATGAGCCAATGAAAAAATTTGAAGAAATAATGGGCAAAAAATACAAAACCTTTGATCAAGTGCCTATTGAGGAAGGATCAGAATATGGCGCACATGATGCGCTGCAAACGCTTAAATTAAAGCCCATTTTAGCCGCCATGCTCGATCAGGAGCCAACGCTAAAAAAGATCTTCCAGACCATAGAAATGCCATTTTATTATGTGCTGCTTCGCATGGAGGCAAAAGGCGTCCTACTTGATCCCAGTGTACTAGCAGCAACGGCAATCACTGTACAACAAGAAATCACTACGGTTGAAAACAAGATTTTTAGTGCGTTAGAGGCACTGACACCATACGTCCTCTCTTCGCGATTGAATCTTAATTCACCAAAGCAAGTTGAAACACTTCTGTTTGACCAACTACAGCTCCCTGTCATAAAAAAAAGCAGCAAAGGGGGCCGCTCCACCGATCATGACGTTCTGGTTGAACTCAGCCGCATGCACCCAATCCCAGCGCTCATTTTAAGATTTCGAGAGCTAGCAAAGCTCAAAAATACCTACCTTGATCCCCTACCAACCTTTGTTAATAAAAAGACTGGGCGAATTCACACAAATTACAGCCAGACATGGGTAGCCACAGGACGCCTTGCAAGCAGCGATCCAAACCTACAAAATATTCCGGTCGGCGAAGGTTTTGGCATGCAAATTAGGTCAGCATTTTACGCTGAATCGGGCACGATTTTTTTGTCAGCTGATTATTCTCAAATTGAATTAAGGATTTTGGCTTACTTAAGCAATGATCCCACGCTTATCCAAATCTTTCAAAATGGCCTAGATATCCACACTCAAACGGCAGCCCAGCTCTTTGATGTCCCTCTTGAGGCTATTACCAATGAACAACGTCAGCTGGGTAAGCGTATCAATTTTAGCATTATTTATGGCATGAGCCCCTTTGGCCTTGCAAAAGATCTTGATATCAGGCAAAGTGATGCCAAGCTGTACATAGAACGTTATTTTGCACGTTATCCAAATGTATCTGCCTGGATTGAAAAGACGATACAAAGCGCCATTATTAAGGGATATACCGAGACGTGGCTTGGCCGTCGTCGCCACATTCCTGAATTACGCGAAAAAAACCGCACCCTCTTTGAGGCTGGCAAGCGCATGGCAGCCAATACCCCAGTGCAGGGAACTCAGGCAGAAATTTTGAAAATAGCAATGATTCAGATAGATAACTACATTATTCAGCATGGACTTAAAGCCCGTATGATACTACAAATCCATGATGAAATTGTCCTAGAATTGCCTCCGGCAGAGATAGACCTGGTGGAGCCAATGGTCAAAAAAATCATGGAAAATGTGGTCCAGTGGTCCGTACCACTTAAAGTTTCGATACGGACGGGGGCCAATTGGGCCCAAGTAACAAAATAAGAACGTAAAAATATTTTGACTTTCACTCAAAAACCGGGCATCCTCTTACATATTCGTTAAAATTTCAGATACATTCCAGGTATTATTGTAGATTAAAACTAGTGAGGAATTACGATGGCAACAAGTAAAAGTGGTGGCTCTACCAGTAACGGCCGCGATAGTATGTCAAAACGTCTCGGTTGTAAGCGATTTGACGGTCAGGTTGTTAACGCAGGCGAAATCTTAGTTCGTCAACGTGGCACCCATATCCATCCTGGTCGTGGCGTATTGCGCGGCAGTGATGATACCCTATTCGCAACAACGGTTGGCAGCGTTAAGTATCATAATGGACTAAAAGGTCGCAGATTCGTTTCTGTTTTACAAGGAGCGTAACCCTGCCCTGCGTGTTAAAAGGATAGAGAACATCAGTTTTTTCTAAGCGGAGAGATTATGCAAGAGGCTGTAGGATCTATAAAATATCGTTTTGATTTTTTGAAATACCGTTATCTTTGGCTTGCCATTTCGGTTATTTATTTCATAGTGGGCATTGCTGCCTACGTAGTACGAGGTGGTTTTAATTACCACATCGATTTTACTGGTGGCGCCGAAATACGCGTCTCCTTTCAATCACCAGTACCAATTGGTCGTGTTCGAGACGCGATTAATAAGGGTGGTTGGAGCGATTCAGTTATCCAAAGCATTGGCACATCACAAAAAGAATTTATCATTCGCGTTGCTGACATGGATGAAAACACAGAACCTGCCATAAAAAAGGCGCTAGCCAGTAGCATCACCGATAGCCCTGTACACATTGACAACGTTGAATGGGTTGGCGCTGAAGCCGGCAAGGACACCGTAAGACGAGCTGCCCTTGCTATTATGCTGTGCTTGGTTATTCTTTTGATCTACATTGCCATACGCTTTGAATTCAGATTTGGTATTGGCGCAGTAGCCTGCTTGCTGCATGACATTCTTGCCGTGATCGTCTTTCTTCTGATTAGCGGCGAAGCTGTATCTTTGCACGTTCTGGCATCACTAGTAGCAGTGCTCGGTTATTCGATCAACGACACGATTGTGGTCTTTAGCAAGATTCGTGAGAACTTTAAAAAGTATAAAGGGGTCTCTGAATACGATCTTGCAAACTTAAGTATCAATCAAACATTAAGGCGCACCATCCTAACAAGTGCCGCCACTACCCTTTCAGTGCTAGCAATTCTTTTCTTGGGTGGTGAAACACTGCGTGGACTAGCGCTGGTAATGCTTGTTGGTATCATTGTTGGTACTTATTCATCCATCTATATTGCTAGCCCAACAATGCTAGCAATCAAAAGAAAGCGCTTATTCGGCAACATTTAAGTAGGCCGTTTGCAAATTACATTATCTTTACTATACTCAAGAAGATAAAAACAATTTATCTTAAATTCCTTGACGATTCTATCTGCGTTAAGAGATTATTATCTAAATGGATCCTGAAATACGTTCAGGATGACAAAAATAAAGTAAAGCCCTAGGCTTTAATACACAGAAAACAAAATAAGCACTTGCGTCAGTAACGACGCAAGTGCCTTTTATAATAAAAATAATCGTTCTATCTACGTTTATTTCCGTAATTCAATCACAACAATCACAAGTTTTTTTACATTAACCGATCACATAGGGTACGATGAGTAACAAAAATAATCCTAATAATGAGCTGCCTGTTGAACAAGAAACACCATCTACGTCACAGCCAACATCACAACAAAAAACGGGCAATATAGCTCCTGCTGCTCCTAAGCAACAACCAGAGGCTAATGGCAATGTAGCTGAACCAAGACCAGCACAGCCAGCACAACAATCTGAGTCTCGCCAGTATTCACGTCCATACAACCGTAACAGTAGCAGTAGCAGCGGCAGCAATAATAACTCAAATCGTCCCTCTGATAAGCCTCGCTATGTTCAACGCCCAACCGGTCAACCCGGCCAACAGGGAAGCGATAGCCATAGAACCACTTATAACAGCCAGCTATCCAATGATGTTATTGATGAGTCTTCTCAGAAAGCGGGCGATTCACTAACACCGCCAAGATCTATCAACGTGCAAGAGCTGAAGGATATGAATATCACCAATCTTGTTACCTATGCGCAAGATTTGAATATTCCCGAAGTTACTTCACTCAAAAAACAGGACCTCATCTTTAAAATTCTTGAGTCGCAATCCGACCAGCGTGTGGAGATCTGGGGCGAAGGCATTTTAGAGCGTCTTCCAGATGGCTTTGGTTTCTTGCGCTCCCCCAAATTTAATTACGTTCCTGGACCGGATGACATCTACGTCTCCCCTGCCCACATCAAGCGTTTTGGTTTGCGTACCGGTGACAGCATCCGTGGTACGATCAGAAAGCCAAAAGAGGGCGAGAAATATTTTGCACTTCAACGTGTTGAAAGTATTAACTATCAGACACCTGCGCATGTCACCACCAAGACGGTCTTTGAAAATTTAACGCCATTGTTCCCAAATAAAAAATTCAATTTAGAAGGCGATCCAAATATTGTCTCCACCCGCATTATGGATTTATTGGTACCAATCGGGAAAGGACAACGTGGCCTGATTGTAGCACCGCCAAAAACAGGTAAGACCGCATTGCTCAAAGAGCTTGCCAATACCATTTTAAGAAATCACCCTGAAGTGATCATGATTGTGCTTAATATTGATGAGCGCCCCGAAGAAGTAACCGATATGCAACGTTCTGTTAAGGCAGAAGTTGTCAGCTCGACCTTTGACGAATACGCAACCAGACACGTTCAGGTTGCAGAAATTGTTCTTGAAAAGGCCAAGCGCCTGGTCGAGTGCGGGCACGATGTTGTTATCCTGCTTGACTCATTAACTAGGTTGGCACGTGCATACAACACGCTGGCACCAGCATCGGGCAAGGTACTGACCGGTGGTATTGACGCCAATGCATTGCAACGTCCAAAACGTTTCTTTGGTGCCGCACGTAACGTTGAAGAGGGCGGTTCATTAACCATCATCGCAACCGCATTGGTAGAAACAGGCTCACGCATGGATGAAGTTATCTTTGAAGAGTTCAAGGGAACCGGAAACATGGAAATTCACCTGACCCGTAAACTTTCTAATAAGCGTATCTTCCCTGCATTTGATATCCAGTCCTCAGGTACCAGACGTGAAGAGCTCATGTACTCTGAAGAAGAGATGAAGAATATGTGGGTACTGCAAAAGTTCGTTGGTACGATGAGCACCAATGAGGGCATGGAATTTTTGATTGATAAAATGCGTAAAACCAAGACCAATCAAGAATTCTGGGATTTAATGCTGAAGAAAAAAGCGCCTGACCACGGCAGCGGTAAATAACGCATCATGTCCCTCATTCTTGGTATCGAAACATCCTGCGATGATGCAGGCATAGCGGTCTATGACGCAGCACAACAGCGGTTGCTTGGACATGCATTGTACTCACAAATAAAAATGCATGAACAGTACGGCGGTGTTGTACCTGAACTAGCATCACGATCACAATTGGAAAAGATTACCGGCGTGCTTGATCTTGCTCTCGAACGTGCCAACGTTAGACTGGATCAGATTGACACCATTGCCGTGACCAATAGGCCGGGTCTTGTTGGATCGCTCTTAGTCGGTATCTGTTTTGCCAAAGGCATTGCCTGGGCGATGGATAAAAAGATTATTGGCATCGATCACCTTGAGGGCCACATCTTTTCATCATTTTTGAATAGTGATGGCAGTACCAAGCAGGATGTACGCTTTCCCTTTATCACGCTCTCGGCCTCAGGCGGCCACACAGCGCTCTATCTAGTTCATGACTTTGGCTCGTATGAAATCATAGGCCAAACACTTGATGATGCAGCCGGTGAGGCCTTTGATAAAATAGCCAAGATGCTTGGCTTTGGCTACCCCGGTGGCGCAACCATTGAGCGCCTTGCACGGGACGTAGGCTTTCAAGATTTCTTTAACTATCCCCGCACCAAAAGCACATTGGACAATATTCATTTTAGCTTCTCTGGCCTCAAGACTGCCGTGCTGTACGACCTGGTAAAAAAGGGCGTGTATGACTTGCACAAGGGTCCACGCGCTGATGCTATGTCGCTTGAAATTCAGCAACAGGTTGCCAGCTCGCTCCTAGTTTGCATCGGCGATATCTTTGCCAAAAACGTTCAACTAGCATTCAAGCGCTATCCCGCCATTACCAGCCTAGCCTTTGTCGGCGGCGTTGCCTGCAATGCCTACTTGCGCACACGATTGCAAGATCTATGTAATCAACAAAAAAAATATTTCTTTGCTGCCCCGCCAGCCTTTTGTAGCGATAACGGCGCCATGATTGCTTTTGTTGGTAGCTATAAGGCAACCCAGGGCAGATTTTCTACACTATCTCTTGATGTTTTAAGGGATGGTTAATAAAGCAAAAGCTAAAATATCATTATCAGCCGGGCTGCTATGTATTTTGCACTGGTAAGCCGGCTGAAAGCACAACAAAGGCAATCGCCGTTGCTTTCTCATGCGACAACGATAGATGCATCGTTACCTGCAACGGCAGAGGGCCAATGAGAGCAACAATCGACTCCCATGTAACGTGCAAAAGCGGCGTCTTCCATTCACTGTATACCACCGAAACATAACGGCATAGCGACAGCAAGCCGAACTGCTTTTCTGTCAGTTGCCATTCCACCAACGCAGCTGATAGCGCTTTATAAAAAGCCTCTTTGGCTGCAAAGCGTGTCGCAAGTTTCTCGGCTATCAGCACACCCTGTTCATCTTTGCTGTCGGCAAGTTCTTGCAGCGTGAAAATTTTGCAAAGTTGGTCTAAGGAATAGGCTGTCCATTTATTGAAGCGGTCTACCGCGACAATATCAACCCCAATACCTACAATCATTGGATCACATTCAGCTTCTGATCAAGCGAGCGATACATAATCGCCTCCTGAATATGATGCTTTTCGATCATCTCTGATGCCTGCAAATCGGCAATGGTACGCGAAATCTTTAAAATTTTGTGGTAGCCCCGCATGCTCAGGCCCAGCTTATCAAACGCAGCTTTAATCGTCTGCTCAGCATCAGGCGTCAGCACACACAGCTGCTCAACTTCGGTTGATGTCATGGTGGCATTGCGTGCAGCCCGCCCAAGGCGCTTGTACTGTATGGCGACTGCTCGCTGAACATCATCGTACATTTCTTCAGAGCTTTTCTTTGCAAGCGCACTATGCTTCAGCTCCTGATAATCGATTGAAGCAACATGCACATGCAAATCAATACGATCGAGCAATGGTCCTGATAATTTTGATAAATATTTTGCAATATGCATTGGGGAACAGATGCAGGTCTTTTTGCGATCACCATAAAAGCCACACGGACACGGGTTCATTGCGGCGATGAGTAAAAATGATGATGGATAATCAATCGCGCAGCTGGCACGAGAAATAAGAACGTGACCATTTTCCAACGGCTCACGCAATACCTCGAGCACGCTACGCGTATATTCTGGTAATTCATCTAAAAAAAGAACCCCGTTATGAGCCAAGCTAATCTCTCCTGGCTTTGGCACAGAGCCACCGCCCACCAGCCCTGCTTGAGAGATGGTATGATGCGGTGCACGAAATGGCCTCTGCACCACCAGTGGTTGATTGCCCAGCAAGCCGGCGATGGAATAAATTTTAGTTGTCTCAATGACTTCATCAAATGACATAGGGGGTAGAATGGTCCCCAGGCGTTTGGCTAGCATCGTTTTACCTGCACCGGGTGAACCGATAAAAATCACATTATGCCGACCGGCTGCTGCCACTTGTAGTGCGCGCTTGGCCAGCGCCTGCCCTTTTACCTGATCAAAATTAACAAGATACTGTAATCGTTCCTGCTCAAACTGATCAAAGCATGAAGGGGTTGGCTCTATAGTAATTTCACCTCGCAAGTACCCTACCAACTCAATCAGACTCTTAACGCCGATAATTTCAATATCTTTAACCAGGCTGGCTTCATGCACGTTATCATGAGGAATAATAATGCGCTTTTTGCCCTGCAACACCGCACTATGAGCAATGGACAGAACGCCACGCACCGGCTTAATATTACCATCAAGCGAAAGCTCGCCTAAAAATAGCGTCTCTTGAATCAGTTGAACATTAAGCGCAATCAGCCCTGCTGCCTGTAAAATTGCTATGGTAATTGGAACGTCAAACAGGACGTCCTCTTTTTTAAGGCTGGCCGGCGCCAAATTTACCGTGACCAGACGCTCGGGCATGCGAAATCCGCTGTTTTTTAGGGCCGCACGAACACGTTCTTTGCTCTCTTTAATTGCTTTATCGGCCAGGCCAACAATAAAAAAATTGATAAGTCCAAAGGAGAGGTCGACTTCGACGTCAACAACGTGGGCATTGATGCCGATGGTGGTGGCAGAATATACTTTTGCATGCATGGTATAATGTTTTTCGTGCGTTTAATGCTATCCCCATAAATTAAGGATCTAAATGGGCTAGCATGGCGCTCGTGGTGAGCTTGTCGAACCATTTGGGCGCCTAAGAAACCTCTTATAGTGGCGCTCATATCCTTCGACAAGCTCACCACGAGCGCCGATTTTGATCTATACAACTAATTTTTGAAGCTAGTACATTGGTATACCATGATTTCGTATGCGATGCAAAAGACATAATAGAAACCAGTAAAAAACTGATTAATTGATCACACATCCATAAGCGTTGGCGTAATAAAAATAAGCAGCTGCTTATCAACGACAATCTTATCGCGTCCTCTAAAAAAGAAACCCAACAGTGGAATATCCTGAATCCACGGCACCCCATGACTCTTGCTCTCATTACGGCTCTGAATCAGGCCACCAATGAGCGTCGTTTGTCCGCTCTTTAAGAGCACTTTGTTCTTAGATCGGGACATCTGAATTTTATAGTTAAAGCGGTTGTCGTTAATTCTGTTACCCACCGTACCCGTACCATCAGCAATATCAGGCCTTGTAACGTGTGAATGCTCAACATAAATATCTAAAAAGACCGATTCGTGATCAGGGCCAACGGCCGGTTGCACACGTAACTTCATACCAACGTCTTTATAATTAACGGTCGTAACATTGTTCAACTTACCATCAATCGCTTCATCAAGGCGAACGCTTTGCGGCAGCTCTTCACCCATCAAAATCTCGGCAATTTCTTCGTTGCTCACCAGCAGCGATGGCTTCAAAATTGTTTTAAGTTCATTTCTATTTTCTGCCGCATTAAGCTCCAGATTGAGCCGC
>Ga0206858_1122_pt1 | contig 20046 bp, 17 predicted proteins | sample Alteio_BWOrgCont_46_FD_152622 | JGI IMG/M metagenome (GOLD analysis project Ga0206858, IMG submission 152622) | Enriched cells from forest soil in Barre Woods Harvard Forest LTER site, Petersham, Massachusetts, United States -... | ecosystem: Environmental > Terrestrial > Soil > Temperate forest >... | reverse complement strand
CATTCTCTACATTCATTTGATTTTGGCCGGGTTCGTCTAAAGGTTCATTTATTGACTGCAGTCTTGATTGGCCTATTAGTAACCTCTCTAGTGCCGAAAGTATTAGTGTACTGTTATTAAAAGGGCTTCGTGTAAAAGTTGCATGATTCCTTTCGATGATTTCTTTGTAATTCTTCACATGCTGAAGAATCTTGTCACCGGTAAGCACTACAAGCAGCGTCTTATTGACGCGACGCAGCTGTACCAGGTCTTTGATGCTCTGATAAAGATTATTAGATGTCCCATGATAGCTTGTGATGGGTGCGATAAGATCTTTTGGGAAATTCTTGTCGCCAAATGGTTTAGCAGCTACTGTGGTAATTGGTCGTGGGGTCGGCTGTTTAAACTGTATGGTAGGCCATACGTATTTGGCTGGCTTGATCGGCGCCGCTGCTTGCTGTTTCTGTTTAAAGCTGGTTGCACTACATGCCGTTAATCGTTTGATCTTCTGTTGCATGGTCTCGTTTGCCGGAACCTTTAGTAGCATTGCATTGGCAGTCGTTGCCATTAACAAAACACTGACGCCTAAGCGTAAAAACGTTGTCTTCATAAGAAATCCTCCATTTGGCTTGCCCTACGAAGCTCACAGAGCGAAGTAGGGGGTTATACGTTAAACTTTACATATACCCAGCTTAACAGGTTGATTTATTATTTCAAACTGTTATTAAAATATGGCAAAAAGGCGCGGTTTTGCATGTTCCATCGACTTTTTTTGGAGATTTAAGGATTTTCTTTTTTGGGTGGCATGTTGCGCGCTTGGCTTTTTGGCAGTTCTTGTAAAGACATATCAATAGTGTTATGATATATCATATTGCTTATAATTGATTAAAGGGGTGTGAATGAGTTGGAAAATAGATTTTTATGATGCCAAGGTTGAGAAAGATATCAAGAGCTGGCCTAAAACCATCATAGCAAAGTACAACTGGATATCCGATTTGATAGAAGAATTTGGTCCTGAAAATGTTGGCATGCCACATGTAAGGCCCTTGAGCAAGGGATTATTTGAAATTAGGGCAAAGGGAGTGGAAGGATTGGGTAGGGCTATTTTTTGTATGGTTAAAGGTAAAATTGTCGTAGTACTTAATGGGTTCATTAAGAAGTCACAAAAGACACCGCCCGTAGAATTAGCTTTGGCAAAAAAACGTATGCAAGAGGTGAAAAATGACTAAAAGACCGACATTCAAAGATTTCAAAAAAGAGATGCTTAAGGATCCAGAGATTAAAGCTGAATACGAGGCATTACGGCCAGAATTTGAGCTTTTAAGAGGATTTATTAAAGCGAGAATCGACGCTAAGCTCTCTCAAGAACAACTTGCTGAAAAGCTCGAGTTGCAACAGCCGGCCATTGCACGCCTAGAGGGCGGTGGTTATACAAAAACTTCAGTAAAGAGGCTGAATGAATTTGCAACCGCATTAGGCTGTTCGCTCAAGATCTCTCTGGAAGCGAACAAGATTCCTCTTCAAGCGAAGAGGCGGCGCTGATCGCTGATTTGCGAGGCAATATCGCTGTCACTTGCAAAAGAGAAGTTGCGACAGAAAGAAAAAAAGCCCGGGCGCGTAAAAATGTCCGGGCCTTATGCTTTTTTGGCAATATGATCTGTTACTTGTTGTTTACTTTCTCATCCTGCCATGAGGTTTTCCATGCCCAGCCAGTTGCGTCTGATTTTTTGGGGCAGGTACTGCAGTTTTAAGCTTACCCTTGCCATGTGTGCCAGCCGCACGGTGTGTGGCTTTGGCCGCAGGCTTGACCTGCTGTTGCGGCTTTTTTGGCTGCTGCATAGCATTGGCTGTCGTTGCCATTAACAGAACACTGACGCCTAAGCGTAAAAACGTTGTCTTCATAAGAAATCCTCCATTAGAGTTATACGTTAAATTATTCATATACCCAGCTTAACAGGTTGATTTATTAATTCAAACTGTTATTAAAATATGGCAAAAAGATGCAGTTTTGCATTTTTCGTCAGCTTTTTTTGATTGATTTAGCCCCTTTCCTTTTGGGATGCTTGTGCCGCTGAAAAGTTTAGGGACTTGAAAGCCATTAAAAAAATTAGCTTAAACAATTGCTAAAGTGTCGCGAATATGCTACACTTTGAAGATGAAGATTGTAAATACCATCAAAATCATTCCTTATACGACGAGCACCGGCAAGCAGCCTTTTCTTGCATGGCAGAAAAAGCTGAGCACAAAAACAGAATCAATTGTATTGACGCATCTTGGTCGCGTTAAGGGAGGCAATTTTGGCAGTTGTAAGCCCGTTAAGGGTTCTCGTAGTATTTACGAAATTTGCATAGATTATGGGCCTGGTTACAGGATCTATTACGGAAAGCATGGCGCTACAATCGTTGTACTGTTGGCAGGGGGAGAGAAGGGTAGCCAAGATCGCGATATTGCAAAGGCAAAAGAATATTGGCTTGATTTTAAGGGGCAAGAACATGACTAAAAATAAAATATATAAAGACTACGACGAATTTTTGCAGGATCGACTCAAAGACCCAAGGCTTGCTGTAGCCTATCTTAACCAAGCCTTTCAAGATGAAGATGAAAATGTATTTTTGATTGCGCTCAAAGATGTTCTAAGTGCACAGGGCGTAGATATTTCAGCGCTTGCAAAAAAAGCACATCTTAACAGGCAAAATCTTTATAAAATGCTATCCAAAGACGGCAATCCTCGTTGGAGCAATATCACATCATTAATGGCGGCTATGGGGCTTAAGGTTCGGTTTTCATACGAGTGACTAAGCTTAAAAAAGCAAAATCATCTTTTATAAATCAATTTTTCTGACCAAGAAACTCTCAAGGCCTCGTGCTGTAATCTTTTCCCGCATAGGAAACACATTGTTGCCGGGATTGATTATGTAGAGGTGGTCAAGGTTAAGGTCATTTAAAGCGCTGTGCATAGAGGCGGTGACTTTTGGTGCATCGGCATACTTGAATTCAAAGCCAATACGTTTACCATTTTTCATGATAAGCAGGTCAAGCTCTGCTCCACCGTGGGTTGCCCAGAAAAAACACTCTTCTGGCACAGCACGATACCATTGTATTATTTGTTCTAATGCAAAACCCTCCCACAGTGCGCCCAGTTTTGGATAGATGCGTAATTGGCTCATGTCATCGATGCCAAGTAGTGTATGTAAAATACCGCATAGCGACTACGTAGCATTTTTACCCCTAAACTTGTAAAATAGAACTTACGCTTCTAATTTACAAGGCAAAAGGTTTGGGTGAGGCGGCGACTCATCGCTTATTTGCGAGGCGATACCAAAGCAAAAAGGCGCAGTTTTGCATTTTTCGCTTTAATTTTACTCTAAGTGTAAAGCTATATTTACATTTAGAGTCTCTATGTGTCAAAACCACTTTACACTTAGAGTAAAATTTTTAACCGCCCAAAGAGGGGAGAGAAACGGCTTTTTGTGCTTGACGCCAATAATGATTCTGGTAGCATAGAGGGACTAATTAGCAATAGTCGATTGCCGAAGTGGCGAAATTGGTAGACGCACGGGACTCAAAATCCCGCGGTGGCGACACCGTGTCGGTTCGAGTCCGACCTTCGGCACCATACTTCGCTAAAGCTACGTATGGCGCGGCCAGCCTATTGTAGCTTGCAGCGTGGAGTAAGGATCAGCTTAGTAAATATGGAACACAATGTTAGACGAAGCATGTCTTTTTTGTAAAATCATTCAAGGTACTATAAAAAGTACCCGTATCTACGAAAATGACCATGTCATCGTTATACAGGACATCCATCCAAAGGCCCCTATTCACTATCTCATTATTCCAAAGCATCACACTAAAAATATCTCAACGCTTACCGACCAGGACCAGGCCTACGGCTGGGCAATGCTTACCGCTGCGCAGCACCTTGGACAGATGTCATCAATCACAGCGTACAACCTTATCATCAATAACGGTACTCAAGCTGGTCAGAGCATTGCTCACTTACACATGCACTTTTTATCTGGCAGAAATCTATACAGCGGGGGGCTTTCCCTGTGAGTAGGCCAAATTTTAATAAAAGTACGTTTATCGCTAGCCTGGGCATTATCACCCTAGCCCTCGTGATTATTATCGGCTTTTGCTACTACATGCTCCACCAAATGGTCTTTGTTGGTGACCGCATCTTTTATGGCAAGCGTCAATCGGTTGTTGTCGCAGAGATTCGTGATGAATTGCTTAAGCATCCAAATATAATGCAAGTGCGGTTTCCTACCATTGACAACCTCATGCTCAGTGGCCTGCTGGTGAAGCGTCAAAAAGCTACGGCCAACGTATTGCTATGCCACGGCTATAAGTCTTCCAAAGAGCTTATGTATTCTATGATTCGGCTATTTCCACAATGGAATATTTTATTATTCGATTTTAGAGCCCATGGCCAAAGTGAAGGCAAAGTCACCTCAATTGGTTATCATGAATATAAAGATGTTATTGCGGCTGCACAATTTTTTAAAAATACCATTGATGGCAAAAAGCAGCTGCCCTTAATTATTCTAGGCATTTCCATGGGTGGCGCTGCTACACTAAAGGCTGCCAGCCTTGAACAGCACCTGTGCGATGCCCTGGTTATTGATTCAGCTTATGCAAAGCTGAGCACAACAGTCCTTGAGAGCTTTTCGCTACGCACAGGGCTGCCGTATTATCCATTCTTCCCGCTCATTAAAGTCATGTTTCATTATTTTGCTCGCTGCAATGTGTATGACATGAACCCGGTAGAGTGCGTCAGCCTGGTCAAACAGCCAATTCTCTTTATCCATTCATGCAATGATGCGCACACGCCGCCACAGCACAGCGTTACGCTCTTTGCACACGCACATAACAAACATTCTAAGCTGTGGATCGGGCCTCATTGCCGCCACGGTTACCTGCACACTTACTACCCAGAGCTTTATAGCAATAAAATTAAGCGCTTTGTTGATAAGGTGGTCAAGGACAAGTAACGGGACCACTCCCACCCTTCTTACCAAATCTCCTGCTTTTTACCCCTTCCAAAGATTATAATCCAAATAGAGTTAAAGTGAGCAACAAAATAGGAACAACTCTGGCAATGAGTCCGGATCTGAAGAAGATTTTTCGGGCGCTCGGGCGCTGTAGAAATCGTAGACATAGTGAAATAGCCTACTTGCTTGCAGTAACCTTCGGACCAATCAAAAAAGATAAGCCCCTTAACCGGGGCCATTTTTATTGATGTCCCCTGGCCTTGGTAAAGTGTACGTGCTACAATAACATAAAGCCAATAGGCCGCCCTCGAAGTAAACCATAAATATGGGAAAAATAATGAAAAAGCAACTTTTTACCGGTGTAAGCGATTATAAAGCTCTTATCGAAGGTAATTATTACTACGTTGATAAAACACTTTTAATTAAAGAGCTGCTAACCGTTGGCGGCCAAGCAACCCTGATTTGCCGACCTCGCAGGTTTGGTAAGACCCTTAACCTTTCAATGTTACGTCATTTTTTTGAAAAACCGATTCAAAATTATGATCAGCAAACAGTGGTCGATACAAGCTATCTTTTTATGAATACTGCAATCTGGCAGGAGCCACAATACCGGGTATTACAAGGACAAAGCCCTGTCATCTTTCTCACCTTTAAGGAGGTTAAAGAAAGTTCCTGGGAAGCAGCCCGTGAAAAACTGGCGTTTTTGATTGCAGGAGAATATAAGCGATATGGTCGTCTCATCGAGGCCAATGCATATCTCCTTGATCCAGCTGATTTTGAAATATTCAATCGCCTCAGAGAAGAGCGTGGTAGCGAAACTCATGTAAGCCAGAGCATAAAATTTTTAACGCAACTTTTACATGCCATCACTAAACAGCCAGTCATTGTTTTGCTCGATGAATATGATAGCCCTATTCATGCAGCCTGTACAGAAGGCTATTACGATAAAATGGTTAACTTCATGCGTGGGCTATTTACTGCTGGGTTCAAAGATAACGAACATCTTGGAAGGGCCGTATTAACCGGTATTCTGCGTACAGCAAAAGAAGGTATCTTCTCAGGGCTTAATAATCTATCTGTCTGTACACTCCCATCAGATTATTTTGCGGATAAGTTTGGCTTTGTTTCCCAGGAAGTCGATGCACTCATTAAAAATCAAGAAATAGCCATATCACCTGAGGATATTAAAAATTGGTATAATGGTTATCGCACTGGAGAAGATACACTTGTCTATAATCCCTGGTCAATTATAGAATGTGCAAAAAACAAGGGGAGATTGCTAACCTATTGGGTTAATACCAGTGATAACAAAATCATTAAAAAAATCATCACAAATTCTAGCATGCAGGTCAAAAAAGAATTGGGTGATCTTCTTTTGGGCGCTCCCCTCAACAAAGTAATTGATGATGCTTTTGTTTTTCCTGGCATTGAGAACAGTCAAACGGCTCTATGGGGCCTTCTCATGTTTAGTGGGTATATTACATATTCACAGCGTGAAATTACAGGCGATGGCGTATATAATTGCACATTAACCATACCAAACAAGGAAATAAAAGCTTTATATAAAAAACTGCTGGTTTCCATTTTTGATGAATCACTAAAAACCGTCACCCATGATTACATGGTAAACGCTTTGTTAGACGGCAAAACAGAGATGTTTTCAAAAATGCTTTCTGATTTTGTTATGAATAGTATGAGCTTTTATGAATTTGCCGAAGATGAGCCTGAGAAAAGCTATCATATTTTTTTTATGGGACTTCTGGCATTTCTTGAAAATACTTATGCTATTCGATCTAATCGAGAGTCCGGCACAGGACGGTTTGATATCATGCTTATTCCAAGCGATAAAACGAAATTTGGAATCGTACTTGAGTTTAAAAAATCTGATTCTAATAAGAAAGCAGCTTTTAATAGGGCAATTAATGATGCGTTTAAACAGGTGGAAGCATCGCATTATGTGTCTGAGTTGCATGCCCAATCGGTTACAAAAATTATTACCTATGCAATTGCATTTCGTGGTAAAGAGTTGGTCATAAAATACACGGTAAGTCCTGCATTGGTATCCACAAAGTCACAGTAGCTAACCAGTAACCATTCTTGAACATCTTGAAAAATCTTGAAAACGCTTTTCAAGCACCAAAGGTCCCTGTGGATCGATACTTTGAAGCAATTTAGCCATAAAATTGAAAACTTGAAGAGGGGGCTATAATATTTCCCCTTCTTCTTTCTTGGTTATTCTTATTTAAAATAATTCATATACTATTCAAGATTTCAATTTATATACAAAAACACTATCAAACATACGATCAGATCGTCATATCCGACCTTGAAAAGTGCTTTCAAGATTCTTCAAGATGTTCAAGATTATATGAACAATCCTAAAGCGCCCAAAATCTTTTTCATCAAACCATTGCTTCTCATCCTCCATTGCCTTATAATTCAAATAGGATTATTATTATATGTTATTTGCAAAAATAAGGAGCTTTTCGTTATGAAAACTATTTTTACCCTCATGAGCAAGGGCATTTATTACGGAATTTTCTTGGCTATGGCTTACCCAGTACCTGGCAGCGCCAAGCCACTATCAAAAAAGGCCGCTGCTGGCATAGCAGTAGGTGGTATTGCTGCTACAGCTGCGATTGGAACTGCCGTTGGCTACGGGTTGAAGCGTGCTGACCAGGCAAGCCAGGCCAAATACGATGAGGCTGTTAAACTTGGAGACGCTTACCAAGAAATGGCTCAGAAAAATCAGAGCAAGGGCGCCTATGATAAGGCTTATGAAAAGGCATCGCAAATGACTGATGGCGAATTAGCCCAGCATAAGTTGGAATTGGAAGCAATCCCAAGTAAATATCTAACATCAGAACAAAAAATAGAGTTGGCGACTATAGAAAAAGTGCAGACCAACGCTCAAGCTCATAATCTCGATTATCAGGTTGAGCTCAGTAAAAATAAGTCTGCGGCGGGAACAAAGCCCAATCAAACGACGGATGAGTTAAGCCACGAGCAATTGAAAGAACATGCGAAGGTAGCAGCGGAGACGTCGACAGATGAAGAATTGGCTACACGTGCAACAGAATTGCAGGAATTGCGGACAAAATTGGCTAGACAGGAGCTGGAGATAAAAGAGCACATAGAACTAGAAGCGATACAAACCGAACAAGCAAATAGAACAGGCAATCAGAACGATTCGGAAGAAAATGTCGATTTTGTAGAAGTAGTGCAAACGCCGGCTGCTGCCTAGCAGTAACCTTTCGATCGATTAGTTAGTATGCAAATTGGCCCCCTAATCGGGGCCGTTTTGCATTGTCAGCATCAAGGCTGAAGACACGGCTACTCACACGCTTCAGGCACACAGATCAACTTTGAAAATAGTGTTCTTGTAGGAACAACGCGTAGCCCGCAGATGGTCGCCTCCAACAAAATCTTCCGACAATCCTCAACCATAGCATCAGATAGCTGAGTACTGTAGCTAAATGATATACCACCTTTGCGAAGCGCACGCGCGATCGCAAACTCTATAAAAGGCACGCCCTTGCCACACTTTATCCATACAGGATACTTAGGGCCAGAATACTGCTTTAAATCACCATCGGCAGGGACGAGGCCCTTCAAAAGGTGCGGGAGCCAGCGATAGGGATCATCAACCATATCCTTAAAGCGGTATGGTGGAATTCGAGGCTCACCGTCTACTGGATAGAGATAGGCATATCCCTTTTGTTCAGCTTCTTCCCAAAAGGCATGTTCTTTGTGTTTACTTAAATCATTGATTATCTTAACACAAATCATCTTAGCGCCCAGTTTAATGCTGGCAAGCACAGAATGGTGTCCATCAACAAGGAGGTAGCAATCATCAGATTTTTTCACAACAGGTAATGCATCATTACTTGAAAAGATACTCTGTCCCTCGTGATGGCTAAACGTATATGCCGCTGTTTGTTCATTATAGGCAGCGTGGCCTTTTTCAAGCGCTTTAGCTATTTTTTCAGCTACCTCCTTACTTGTGAATGAATGTTGTCCTGGGTGGAGCTGAGTGTAGGGAATATAACGTAATTTATTCATTGCTATAGTTGTCATAGGTATCATCAACAGTGTTATAAGTGTTCCTAACGTATACATGCATTTCCCTCATTGCTTTATGAATAGTACAAAAAGTATCTCCGCCCCTTCCTCAAGGATAGTAAAAATAATTCCTGCAAACAACAGATGTACGATACTCAGTCTTATTGCTACAGTTAGAGAGACACGACTTTTTTTATACCATTTCAAATAACCAAGGGAGATAGTCGTCATGCAACCAGAAAAATTAACCAATGCATTAACCGAGCTTGTGCAAGAGGCATATTCGCGGGCTGTAGCTCACAAGCACGCAAGCCTGTTGCCTATCCACCTGCTCGCTGCAAGTATTTCTAATGATTTTTGTAAATCAGCATTCCAAAAGCTTAATGTACCACTTGAGCGCTTGCAACCACTTGTTGATAATGTCCTGCGCGCTATGCCCACCGTTGAGGGCGGCCAGGTAGGCGCTGATCCAAAGTTACAGACCCTTTTAAGCGAGTGCGAAAAGGAGGCCATGGCGCTGGGCGACCAGTACATCAGCCTAGATACGTTCCTGCTTGGCCTTTCAAAAACACAACAGCTGCCAGTTGATATTCAGGCATTTTTGAAAGAATATTTGCCCTATGCAGCTCTTAAAGCCTGGGTGGCAACACTCCGTAAGGGCCAGACGGTGCAGGACCAAGGGGCAGAGAATACCTATCAAGTGCTGGAAAAATATTGCCAAGACCTTACCAAAATGGCGCAAGAAGGTAAGCTTGACCCAGTCATTGGCCGTAGCGATGAGATTAGGCGCGTGGTCCAAATCCTTTCGCGCAGAACAAAAAATAATCCGGTGCTGGTGGGCGACCCTGGCGTTGGTAAGACTGCCATCGTGGAAGGCATTGCCCAACGAATTATTAATGACGACGTTCCAGAGAGCCTGAAGAATAGAAAAATTTTGGCCTTAGACATGGGCGCACTGATTGCCGGGACTAAATTTCGTGGTGAATTTGAAGAGCGTTTAAAGGCGATTTTGACCGCCATAGAAAAAGAGTCTGAGAGCATCATTTTATTTATTGATGAACTCCACATGCTGGTAGGCGCCGGTGCTACCGGTGGTGGCATGGACGCCTCTAACCTCCTCAAGCCAGCTCTGGCTCGGGGGATTTTGCACTGTATTGGCGCTACGACCAGTATGGAATATAAAAAATATATAGAAAAGGATGCTGCGCTTGAGCGTCGCTTCCAAAAGGTACTCATTGAAGAGCCAACGGTAGCTGATGCCATCTCAATTCTGCGCGGCCTTAAAGAGCGCTATGAACTGCACCACGGTATTCGCATTAAAGATCAGGCCATTGTTAAAGCGGTTACCCTGTCAGCGCGCATGATACCGGATCGCTTTCTGCCAGACAAGGCCATCGATTTAATTGATGAAGCTGCTGCCATGGTCAAAATGGCTATCGATTCTCGCCCCGAAGAGATTGACCAGGCTGATCGTAAGATCCGTCAGCTTGAAATAGAAAAGGTTGCGCTGAGCAAAGAAAACGATGAAGTATCGCAGGAGCGCTTGAAAAAGCTTGAGGAGGAGCTGAGCAACCTTAAAGAGCACCACCGCATACGCCTTGAGCAATGGCAATCTGAACGCAAGCCGCTTGAGGAAATCCAGAAGCTGCAAGGCCAGATTGAAGAGACTAAGATTGCGTATATGCAGGCCGAGCGTGATGGCGATTTTGCAAAAGCTTCTATGATTAAATATGGCAAGCTTGCCGAACTTGAAAAGAAACTTGCTGCACAGCAAAAAAAGCTTAAGGCCTTGCCGGTTAATTTAATCAAAGAAGAGGTTGATGAGGATGACATTGCAACCGTCTTATCGCGCTGGATCAAAGTTCCGGTAGAAAAGCTTAAAGCTGATGAAGGTCAAAAACTTATCGCTATGGAAGAGGAGCTGCACCGTCGTGTGGTTGGCCAGGAAGAGGCCATAACTAAAGTTGCTAATACTATCCGCATCCATCGTGCCGGTATCGGCGATCCAAACAAGCCGATCGGCTCATTTCTCTTTTTAGGGCCCACCGGCGTTGGCAAGACTGAGGTGGCTAAAACATTGGCAGAATATCTGTTTGACGATGAGCATAAGATGATTCGCATCGATATGTCTGAGTACATGGAAAAGCACTCAGTTGCCCGTTTAATTGGTGCGCCTCCCGGCTATGTTGGCTACGAAGAGGGTGGTCAGCTGACCGAAGCGGTGCGACGCCATCCATACGCCGTGATCTTGTTTGATGAGATAGAAAAGGCTCATCCAGATGTCTTCAATATCTTTTTACAAATTTTAGATGAGGGGCATTTGACCGACTCGCAAGGGCGCACCGTGTCCTTTAAAAACTGTGTGATTATCATGACTTCCAATATCGGATCCGATCTAATTTTACAAGCCGGCGACCTGACTGAAGCGGTACGCAATGAGATTGATAAGCTCTTGCATAAGCATTTTAGGCCTGAATTATTAAATCGTATCGATGAGATTATTTACTTTAGAGCGCTAGGCCCTCAAGATATGGAACGTATTGTTAACGTGCAGCTTGAGTCCTTTAAAAAGCGCATGGCAGAAAAGCACATTAACCTGGTAATTACCGATAAAGCGGTAAAGCTGCTTGCTGAAAAAGGGTACATCAAAGAGTTTGGCGCTCGGCCGCTTAAGCGCGCTATCCAGCAGTATGTGGCAAGTCCGCTTGCTGTCCAGATGTTGAAACACCCGACAGTGAAAAGTTTGACTGTTGATGCTGATAAGGATCAGATTGTGATTCTTTGCTAACCAACCCGGCTTGCACGTTATACACAACATCGCAGCGGGCAACGGTGGTCAGGCGATGCGCAACGATGATCAACGTAATCGTTGTATCCAGCGCATAAATGTGATCCATAATTTCTGATTCGGTGGCATGATCAAGCGCCGAGGTGGCCTCATCTAAAATCAAGATCTCAGGTTGGCCATATAACGCGCGGGCAATGGCAATACGTTGCTTTTGCCCGCCACTAATAATAATGCCTCCTTCGCCCACGCGTGTATCGGGCCCCTGTTGCGTTTGCAAAAAATCATAAATGCGCGCCTGCTGTAACGCCTGTATCAGTCGTTGTTGATCATAGACACGCCCAAAGACAACATTATCGGCCACCGTACCATCAAACAGATAAATGTTTTGCGGGATATAGCCAATTTTCTCCCGCCACGCCTGCATAGTGTCATTATTCAATGGCTGATTATCAACCAACAGGCGCCCACTAGTTGGCGAAAATAGACCCATGATCAGACCAATCAACGTGCTCTTTCCTGACCCGCTTGGACCCACAAAGGCTATGCGGTCACCTTTGTAAATTGTCATTTCTACATCATCAATCACTGCCGTGTCCGGCTTGTATCTAAAGGTAACCTGCTGTAATTGTAGGCTGTGATTAAAGGCGATAGTGCGCGATCCCAAGCTTTCGGTCGGCAATTGTAAAAAAGTACAAATACCTTCAAGTGCATGCCTTGCAAAGATCACCTGATTAACATTGGATAATATTTTATTCACAGACGGCAGAAGGCGATAGAATGCCAAGGCGTACAGCGAGACAATCGGAATAACAAAGGTGGCATCACTGTACTGGTACACCACGTACAACATAAGGCCGATAAGGACCAGAAAGCCGACAGTCTCTAAAATAAATCGGGGCATATTTTGTAACGTTGTATAAAGAATAAAGGAGCTGGCATACCCCTGCGTCGATTTTGAAAATTGCTCTTGCATGTCCTTTTCGTGTCCTGTTAATTTAATCAATTTAAAATTGCCAACAGACTCATTAAATATTTTATTTGATTCAAGCGTGTGGCGCTGGGCCGCCTTGCCAGCAGTTGAAATGCTGCGAGAGAAAACTTTGATGAGCAGTAAACTCTTTACACCAAGGATAAGGCTAAGCACCAGCGTCATCTTCCAATTGACGATAAAAAGCATGCTATAAATGGCCAGCACGGTTAGCCCTTCAGAGGCGAGCATGAGGCAGGCAAAGATAAGTTGGGTAAACGTGCCCGTGTATGAAAAGATTGCCTGCGAAAGCGATGCTGAATTCTTTGACGCAAAATCAAGATATTGAAAATGCAAAAACCGCGTAAATAAAAGATTGGTAAAGCGGTGATAGCGTGTGTACGAAAAGCGGCTCAACAGGTACACATGCACACTGTTAATGATGCCGCGCATGATATAAAAGATTATCAACATGCAGCCAATGGTGCCAATAAAGTGTACCGGCGTGGTGCACCCCAAAAAGTCATACGCTCGTTTGTAATACTGATTACTAAATATGGTGCTAAAATTGGTTGCGATTGATATGAAGACCATGATGGCCGTGATGCTGACCGCCTCGATGCACGAGACAAAGAATGAGAGGACCAGCAAGGCGGTTAAGAATTTTTTGTCGGCGGCGGTTAATAATGTATACAATGATATGATCATGTTCACGGGTTTGTTCTCCTTGATATAAAAATATGTTCACCCCAAAGGCTATATACGCAGCCAGACGTCGTCCCCGCGAAGGCGGGGATCCAGGCAATGCCTAAAAATACCGCTATGAGGGCTTTCTATATTAGCAATTACTTTTTAGTTTGTAGAAAAAAATTATGAATTTTATTAATATGGCCTGGATCCCCGCCTTCGCGGGGACGACGTTGTAGAGGGTCAATTGCGAAAGAATAATACATCTTTAGGATTACAGACAAGCCTTAAATTGCCGTCTATACGCCAAAATTTATCCGCCTCCGCCCACCCTCACCGCCCCATCAAATACCGCATAAAGTCGCCATACTGCGCCTCGGGCAAACCGGGCTGCTCGATCGAGGTCCAATCGCGTGCCTTAGGCTCAGCAAAGCGGGAGAACCGGTTCAGCCAAAGACCATGGTGATAATCAAGCATATAATCAACCAGAGCAAAGTCATCCTGCGTCCGCAGCTTAGAAAGCATCAACACCGTCTGGTGATAGACCGGAATCTTCGCGCGCTCAAACCATCCTTCATGATCAAGAAAGTTACTATTAAAGGTAAGCAGGTATAGTGGATGCGCTGGCGTACTCAATCCCTGACAAAGGCCCTTATAAAACCACGAGATCTGAATATGCGGCATATAGCACATGATCGTTGGGCTACCAGTCTCATGCACAAAGGCTGTGCGCAAAGTCTGGCCCAGCGTACGCGCTTGTTGTTCAAGGAAGGTAAAATAGGCAGCCCCTTTTTTGTGGTTCAATAGCCACAGGGCGCGGTCATGTACGGCCACATCACGCTCGTGTGCCCCTTGGTACTTTAGAAACTTATTGAAGGTAAGGCCATCACAACCCATGGTGGTAAAAAATGATCCGCTCTGTTTGCGACAATACATTTCAAGATCAAGCACCACCCCACTTAAACGGATACCGTGCGAGATCTCTGGCCGCTTCCACTCAGCAGTAAATTTTTTGAGTGGCTCGATCACTTCGGTGTTCCAAAAATCGGCATCAAGCGGTGCCGGTAAATCTTTGTAGGAATTTTCATACAGATCTATGGCATAGTGCTTTGGCAAATGTGGCTCGTAAAGATTATTGGCGATCTCAAACCCAACCAAGACGGCCGGGGTAGGGCGCTGGTAGGTACGTGCGCCATCGGCCAGCTTTTTGGTAAAGAGCGCAAGTGCTTGCTCAAATGCCTGCACCTTTTCAGGAGCCTTGAGCCTGCCAATTGGGCTGTAATAAATATGCGGGTTAAAGGAGATCCACAAACTATCAAGCCCCGATGTGTAACAGTACTCAATAAGCTTGTCTTGTCGCGCAGCACGTTCTTGATCAATATTTGGATTGTTGATCCGATCCTGTGCAGATGGCTGGTCAAAAATAACGATCTCCATCCACGCCGTCTTTTTGTGGATAGATGGTGACCGCTCTAGCATCGCGGCATCCCATGTACTATGCAAAATGGTTGCAGGCGTTGGCGTCTGCTTGACGCGTGCAACGGTGTGCAGCACATCATTGGTCGTGATGAACGCGTGCTTTGCCGACTGCTGGGCAATGGTGGTCAACTCAAACACCATCCGCTCAAGCAGCAAGACCATTTCATAGCGCAGCCCTTTGTGCATGGGACAGATGTGAAAGTTTTCTGAGATGCCAGCAAAGGTCAGCACTGAGCTGTTGGTGATAAAGACGTGGTTGCCGCGAGACTGGTTAAACCAGTACACACCATAGGGCAGTAGCGCATGCATCGCTTGCGAAGCTTCAGTCTGCAACGGCAGCAAAAAGAGCGGCGTGCCGGCCTTGAACAGTTCCCTGTTTTTATCATCAACATTAAATGGCTGTACACCGGGTGCTGGCAGATTGAGCGTGGTGTGATAGCCCAGCGGACGTGTCTCAAGCGGCTTTGCAAGGAAGGTGCTCACCAGATCAAGAAAGGTGTTGTATGAGTCGTGTGGCTGTCCATACTTTGCTAAAGCGGAGTTTATCCTGAGCTCCGTCGAAGGGTATGGCAAGCCCTGCTGATACAAGAAGCTCTGTAATTTTGCTATCCCTGGCAGGAGCCATTGATCTTGAAGCAGAAAACTTTTAAAGACCGGCGCCCAGGCGGCAAGGAGCTGCGTGCGCAACTGGTCAGGCACGCGTTGAGGCGGAAAAACCAAGCCCAGTACTTTTTTTGGCTTTTGTGCATAGGCGGTTAAGAGCCGCAGCACCTTGTCGCACAGATACGCTCTATTTTTTTGATTGAGCCCACTTAAAAATTCAATACCGAAGATAAAAAAAACCATGTCGCTTTTGCCAAGCCCAAGCTGCGCATCGCTACGATCAATCAATTGCTGTAGCCCAGCGTAGGCGACTGAGCATCCGGCGGCAGTAAGCGCATTAATGAATGGTTGATAAAGATAGGCATCACGGTCCACTGAATCTACCAGTGTGACGGTGAGCGGTGCATGCGCCCGTAGTGTGCTGCACTGTATAATCATTAATAATGTGGCAATGAATATGCCACGACTATGTGTCCCTTGCATCCCTGTCCCCCTGGTCCCAAAAAAATTATTTTAGATTCAGCGACTTTGTTGGCTCCTTTTTCTTTTTAATGGCGGTTGCAACTGCCCCTAAGTAAAGGTCTTCAACAGCATCAAGCAATTTTTCATATTCATGCATATCTATAAAAACGCCAAGTTTTTTACCCTCTTTATTTTTAATAATATGTGGATTGATAGCAGACATAATGTTTTTCATAGGTATCTCCTCAGTTTCATTATTGTGTTAAATAATTCTTATTATATCACAACAGATTGCACTCTTCACAAGGATGGTGATAAAAATAATTTCCCTTTTTGCTCCGGCCATGGTAACGTTAAAAACGAACATGCCCTTCGTAGCCCTTCGTAGCTTCAGCGGAGTAGGGGCGGAGTAGGGTTGCCAAAAAAAGGAGTCGGGAGCATGAAGTCTTTTAACGTTCATTGCCGTCGCACATTCATTGCACATACAGATGTGTATCAATACGCCCCTACTTCGCTTCAAACCATCAAGTTGGGGGGGGGGTAGGCATACGCCTTCGCCTTCGTCTAAAGCGATTCTGCAATCATTTCTATACATATTTCTTAGTGCTATCAAAGTGTCTACTGAGCTCTTCCAGCTTCGTAGGCACTTATTTTTTTGTCCTTCGACAAGGCTCAGGATGAGCGGGATAAATTTCGAAGATATTATGAGTAAAAAATGTAGTGTAACAAAACGGCGCTCACCCTGAGCTCTGTCGAAGGGGTCGAAGGATATGAGCGCCACCACAATAACCCCCCTACCATATTTAGGAGAATTCGTATGAAGTTTTCATCTCGTAGATCTGCATTGCCACTCGCGCTACTACTTGCCTGTGCAACGGTGCCCAGCGCCCTTCGTCCAGCAGGCGCTCTGGACTCGCTGGGCGACATCAACAGAACCGGCTACGTTCCGTACGGTATCACGTTTACCCCCAATGGCAATGCGCTAGCAGAAGTTGCCATTAACACATCAACCACATTACCCGGATTTTCGACCTATCAATTTAGCAATGGCATCATGTCTGGCACCCCCTTTGGCGGCTTTGTAAACGCAAGCAACACATCCCTTGCATCCGCCGGTGGCGCTCCGTGCCCAAATGCCGTTCGCTGGTTGCCCGGCACCTCAATGGCTGCCGCACTCTTTATGCTCAACAGCACCACCGCAAATGCCGGCTCACTGAATCTGAACACGTTCAACTGTCCTACCATTGCCAATGGCTCAAATGCCACATCCTCGCCAATCCTTGGCAATGTGAATGCGTCATTTCTGAACGGCAACCTGTCAGCAAACTGCTGCATGGACGTATCTGCCGATGGCCAGTACATGGCGATTACCGATACGGTCTATGATGGCAATGCGTTGAGTTCAACCTTGTACGTGCTCAGCCAAGAAGGCGCCGTGCTAGCGCTTGCCGCGCTTGGCAACACGCTGCCAGGTAGCATCTCCATCTCGCCGGTGGCATCAGCTGGAACCTATTACATCACCGTCGGTGGGCTTGATAGTACGCTGAGAGCATTTTCGTTTGTTCCAAATACAGTGAGTGCGCTGACGTCATTGGGTACAGTGAATACGACTAATGCGCCTCAATATATGGCCTGGCACCCAAGTGGCCGCTACATTGCTGTTGGTGATGTTACACCAAACATAAAAATCTATACGTTCAATGGAATCGGTGCACCGGTCTTACAGAGTACGTTTTCTACAGGCTTGGCAACCTCAGTGGTCACTCTTGCTTGGGCCCCAAATGGCACCTACCTTGCCTCAGTTGACGGTGCTGGCGCTAACTTACTGAGGGTCTATACATTTACTGGCAGCACACCAGCACTTACAGAAGTTGGTAGTAGTGTAACGCTTCTCGGTGCTGTTAGTATTGATAATGCTATAGCCTGGTCGCCAAATAGTAGCTTTATTGCTGTAGTAAGCACAGCACCCTCTCTACAGGTATACTCATTCAATGGTACAAGCACACCAGTCAAAGTTGGTGCTAACCTAGCCACAGGATTTAGTAATCTTCGTTCAGTTACCTGGTCACCCAATGGGAGCTATCTTGCGGTGGCAGATATTATCGAGAACTTGATTCAGCTCTTTACCTTTAGCACTACCAACACGCCAACCATCGCTGTTTCAGGCAATCCCGTATACACAAATACAGTTAGCTTGATTTCGGTTGCTTGGTCACCAAATGGCAACTATCTTGCTGCCATTGATCTCAATAGCGCTGCTCTACAGGTCTATACGTTTTCTGGCGGTACGCTCGTTCAGATAGGTAGTAATGTAAGTACAGGATCATCTCCCAGGGCAGTTTCCTGGCACCCCAGCGGCACTTATATTACGGTAACAAATAGCTCTTCGAATACCATACAAACATACTCATTTAATGGTTATAGCACACCAATGGCAATAGCTGCAGGCACTACGGCCACCGGCACAACACCATTATCCGGCGCTTGGTCACCAAGCGGCAACTTTTTTGCGGTGTCAAATAGTGCCTCCGCCTCCACCGGCCTCCAGGCCTACTCATTTCCCCGCAACACGCCAACCGCGATTGGCACGAGTACTGGGGCGCAGCTGCCGACGGGGACAACGCCTACTTCAGTTGCCTGGTCGCCAACTGGGCAATATTTGGCCACAGTAAATAATGCTGCTGCAAACCAATTGCAGGCATGGTCATTTAGTACGACAAGTACACCAACTGCGGCTACACTTGGAAGTGCTGTGACAACTGGAGCAACCGCAAATCCCAATTCAGTGGTCTTTTCCCCAAATGGCAATTATATTGCACTGGTCAATGAAAACACAAGTACGCTACAGGTATATTCATTTGCTGCAGGAACACCAGCATTAGTTGGCAGTGTTACGAGTGGACTCTCAAGCCCCACATCAGTGAGCTGGTCACCAAATGGCAACTATCTTGCCGTGGTAAATCTTTCTTCAAGTACGCTACAAGTCTATTCATTTGGTGGCAGCACCCCGGTACAAGTAGGCAAAAATGTAACAACGGGAACATCTCCTGAATCAGTAGCATGGTCACCAAATGGCAATTATATTGCTGTGGTAAATCAAAGCTCAGCGACGCTGCAAGTCTATTCATTTTTTGGTGGTACCCCAGTGCAAGTAGGCAGCCCTGTAACTACGGGAACAGCGCCTATTTCAGTGGCCTGGTCACCCAATGGCAACTATCTTGCTGTGGTAAATTTTAGTTCAGCCAGTCTACAAGTATATTCATTTTCTGGTAGTACCCCGGTACTGTTAGGTGCCGGTACAACAACAAACGCAAACCCTAGCACGGTAGCCTGGTCACCCAATGGTAACTATCTTGTTGTATCAAATGAGGGAGTAAGTAACATGCAAGTCTTTTACTTTGACGGTACGAATACGCCGGTACTGGTAAGTACTATAACAACAGTCGGAGGGGCTGACGCTGTAGCGTGGTCACCCAATGGCCAGTTTATTGCAGTGGTAACTGCTACCAACACCCTTCAGTTTTTCTATGCCCCCATCTTCCAAAACGGCCAACCGCTCCTGAATCAACTGGGCAATACGGTCAGCACCGCAAATCCGGTCACGTCAGTGGCCTTCTCGCCAAACGGTAACTACATTGCAACGGCAGGTAGTGGCATTCAGCTGTATTCGTTCAACAATGCGTTTTCGTATCTCACTACCAATACCACGGCGATAACATTGCGCGGCAGCGCTGCAGCAACTTCGGCAATCTCACGCCAAGTGGTCTGGTCGCCAACGAATAATTACCTGGCCACCGTGCTTGATAACGCAACGCTGAACGTGCTGTCATTCAGTCCGAGTGCGCCGACGACACCAAGTGTGGTAGCAACGGCAAATACCATGCCGCTACCAACGATGTGTGCCTGGTCGCCGCAAGGGAATGCTTACGCGGGGAATTATATTGTGACGGCGTCGTCGAATAACGGTGGGTTAAGGAGATTGTTTTATTTTGATCCGATCAGTACCGCGGGCAACTGGTATGCGTGAT
>Ga0206858_1120_pt1 | contig 20242 bp, 8 predicted proteins | sample Alteio_BWOrgCont_46_FD_152622 | JGI IMG/M metagenome (GOLD analysis project Ga0206858, IMG submission 152622) | Enriched cells from forest soil in Barre Woods Harvard Forest LTER site, Petersham, Massachusetts, United States -... | ecosystem: Environmental > Terrestrial > Soil > Temperate forest > O... | reverse complement strand
GCCATGATTATCCATTACAGTTAGAGTGTACGTACCTGCGGTTAATCCTACCGCTGTATCAGTACTACCTCCCGATGGAGCCCATGAATAGGTATATGGTATAGTTCCTCCGCTTGTTATGGATGATGCACTTCCAATATTACCACCATTGCAAATTTCATTAGCCGTAGTACTTGTCGTTACATTAAGAGGAGCGGCCGGTTGAGTAACAGTTGTAGAAGAAGAAGCCGTGCAACCATTATTATCCGTTACGCTTAACGTATAGGTTCCGGCGCTTAAGCTGCTGGCTGTACCGGAATTTCCTCCCGATGGAGCCCATGAATAGGTGTACGGTGTTGTTCCTCCGCTTGTAAACGATGAGGTGCTTCCATCCGTGTTTCCAAAGCAATCAACATTCGTATTGGTGAATGTTATTGTATTTAAAACATTGGGCTGGGTAATAGTAGTGGTAGCCGACATAGTGCATCCATAACTATCCGTCAGATTTACAGAGTATGTTCCTGCTGTTAAGCCCGTAGCGGTAGAATTATTTCCTCCGCTTGGAGCCCAGAAATAAGTATATGGTGCTCCGCCTCCGCTAACATTAGCAAATGTACTTCCTCCGGCGTCTCCATTACAAAGTTCATTCGCTGTTGTAGTTACGGTCATTGTTAAAGCTGTTGCAGGTTGGGTAATAGTAGCCGATGCCGATGCAGTAGTACCGCAAAAATCAGTTACTGTAACCGTATATGCACCTGCTGTTAATCCCGAGGCCGTATCGGTAGTTGCTCCGGACGGCGTCCAAGAATACGTTAAAGGAAGGCCACCTCCAATTGTAGTAGCATACGCACTTCCATTGCTGCCTCCAAGGCAACTTACATTGTTTATTGTATTGGCTGTGGCTCCGGTTAAGCCGGCAGACTGGGTTATAGTAACCGATGCAGTTGTTGTAGAACCACATGTATTACTTACCGTAACCGTGTAGGTTCCAACCGACAATCCTGTTACAGTATCAGTGGTTGCTCCCGATGGCACCCATGAATATACATAAGGCGGGCCTCCGGTTACTTTTGCATATACACTGCCATTGCTGCCTCCGGGGCAACTTACTTCCGTTATTACTTTTCCTGTATCTGTAACAGTTACTGCTCCTGTGGTCCAGGCTATGGTTACCGAACCGTTACCTGATTGAACACCTGAAATATTTGTTTGGTTTGAGCCTGCATTATAAGAACTGCCGCCACCGCCTGAGCCCCATTGGCTACCGCTCCAAGCATTACCGCCGCCGCCGCCGTTGTATCCGCCGCCGCCGCCGCTTGCTCCTGCATCGCCTGAACTGCCACCGCCGCCGCCATAACCGCCATTGGCACCTTCATTAAAATAGATTCCTGCAGCGCCACCTTGGCCCGGGTTTATAATACTTAGCGGATAAAATCCGCCTTGTCCTTCTCCTTCCGAATAATTACCCGGATTTGTTCCTCCGTTGCTAAGCCATCCTGCACCACCACCTCCGGTTGCGTCGGCCCCATGGCCGGTACCAGCGCCATATGCTCCTCCATTTCCTCCTACTCCACCGGGTTGCGATCCTGAACCGCCACCGACAGTAGTAATAGCAGTTCCTGAACCTACACCTGCAGGAATTCCACCATTAGCAGAAATTCCTCCTCCGCCGCCGGCAGCAATCAATAATGAATCGTTTGCGTTATTCCAAATAAAAGAACCTCCTCCGCCGCCGCCATTTTCAATACCTGTTAAGCCTTGTTGGCCCACTATTATGTTAAGAACCGTTCCGGATGCCACAGTAGTGAAAGTTCCTACCACTTCTGCACCCAATCCCCCTTGGTACATTGAATTATAATATCCTGTGCCTCCCTGTGCACCGTACGCTGTAATTGTTATTCCGGTTACGCAAGAAGGTACTGTCCATGTTTGCAGTGAACCTGTGTAATTGAATGTTGCCGATTGTGCATTTGCATTTCTTTCCACTGAAAGAAAAAAGCCTAAAGAAAGGATAAAAATTAGCTTGGTGAAGTTTTTCATGGTGTTATATCAGTTTTTATTTTAAAAGATTATTGGGTAATGTGAATTTATTTCTGAATTACTATTTTTCCGTCACCCAGCAGGTCACCGCTTTCGCTTATTATCCTGTAGAGGTAAATTCCGTTAGGTTGGTTGCTTAAATTAATGGAGAGTGGAGAACTGAACGTGGAAAGTTGTGAATATACTTTTTCTCCAAGCATATTATAAATTTCGAGGGAAGACTCACCACCGGCTGCTGAAGCCTGAATAGTGAACTGTCCGTTATTCGGATTGGGATAAACCTTTATTGGTTCGTCACCCGATTCAATACCATCTATACCGGTAGTCGATCTGATGCTGATACAAACATTCTTCACGCATCCGTTCGCATCAGTAATGGCGCAGCAATATTTACCCCTGCATTGGCCGGTAAGATCAAAGGTGGTATTCCCGTTAGACCAGAAATAGGTATACGGTGAAACGCCTCCGCTTACAATAACCGAAGCAGAGCCTGTGCATCCGCCATGGTCAATCGTTGAGTCGGTAATAACGCTGATGGGAGCCGGTTGGTTAATAATAGCCTCCGCTGTACTTGTACATCCGTTTGCATCAGTAATGGTTACCGTATATGTTCCGGCGCTTAAATTGGCAGCACTGAAATTGGTTCCTCCGCCTCCGCTCCAGGAATAGGTATATGGAAATGTTCCGCCGCTAGCCCTTGATAATGCAGAACCGTCACTTTCTCCGTTGCAACTTACATTTGAAATAATGGAAGCTGCTGCGAATACTGCAGGAGTTTCCGTAACCGTAAAGGAAGAGGTTGCAGAACATCCGTTATTGTCGGTTATATTAAGCGTGTAGGTTCCGCCTGAAAGCCCGGTAACGGTGGAATTGGTTCCTCCGCCCGGCCATGAATACGTATATGGGCCTGTTCCTCCGCCAACGGCTGCTGAAGCCCTGCCATTAGGCTGTCCGCAACTTGCATTGGGCGAAACAGTAACCAAGGTATTTATTGTATTGGGTTGCGTAATACTTACCGTTGCAAAACCCTGGCAACCGTTATTATCAAACACTATTACCCTATAAAACCCGGCCGATAATCCGGTAGCCGTGCTATTGGTTGAACCACTGGTCCAGGAATAGGTATAAGGCAATGTTCCTCCAATTACATTGGATGAAGCGCTTGCATTATTGCCACCATGGCAACTTACATCGCCGGTAACATTAGCCGTTACAACTATAGCAGGGGGTTCTGTAATGGTGACCATTATAGTGGCTGTCTGTCCGCAAGAATCAGATGCAGTAACCGTATAAGAACCTGCCGTTAAGCCTATGGCCGAATCGGTGTTGCCACCTGCCGGAGCCCATGAATACGTATATGCAGGTGTGCCTGAACTGGCAAATGCTTTTGCACTGCCGGTATTGCCTCCGTTGCAAATTTCATTAGCGGTTACAATTGCCCCAACGCCTATAGCATTAGGTTGATTAATGCCGGTTGATGCGGAAGCTGTGCTGCCACAGGCATCCGAAACTGAAAGAGTATATGATCCTGCAGTCAAACTGCTGGCAGTAGGATTTGTTCCTCCGGAAGGAGTCCATGAATAAGTATAAGGTGTTGCGCCGCCGCTGAGCGTAGAGCCGGCAGCTCCGGTACTGCCTCCATTACAAACCACATTGCGGGTTGTGAATACAGACAGAACCAACGGAGTTGGCTGTGTAAGAGTTGCAGAAGCGGATGTGGTACATCCGGTATTATCTGTTACGGTAACGGTATAGGAACCTGCTGTTAAGCCTGTTCCGGTAGCATTATTACCTCCGATAGGAGCCCATGAATACGTATAAGGTGATGTTCCTCCGCTTACATTAACTGTAGCAGTCCCGGTGCCTCCGTCGCACATAGGATTTACTATAGTGCCCATTACGGCTAAAAAAGCTGTAGGAGGAAGAGTTATAGTTACCAAGCCATTTCCCTGGTTTGAAACATAGGAATTTATCATACTACCATTAACATAGGAACTGCCGCCGCCGCCGCCGCCAATTTGATCTCCAATATTACCACCGGCTGAACCGCCGCCTGCATAACCGCCACCGCCGCCGCCGTCATCAAAACCGGCACCGCCGCCGCCGCCAAATCCTCCGACAACCGAAGCGTCAATACTAATATCTCCGGCACCGCCGAAAAATCCATCTACGTAATCACTTCCACCTTGTCCGGCCTGGTAATCGGGGTTCGTATAATAGGCGCTGGAGCCGTCGCTAAGGAATCCGGCACCGCCGCCACCGGCATCAGTAGAATCAGAACCGCCGCCGCCTTCTCCCACGCCGGGAAAATTGCCGGTAGGGGTTGTAGTAGTACTGGCATCATATCCATAAAAGTTGACCCAGTAAGCACCGCCGCCGCCACCTGCTGCTTCCAGCAAGGTAGAAGTTGTAACATCATAAACAAATGATCCGCCGCCGCCGGCACCGCCGTCATCACTCGGATTTTTTGTACCCTCTCCGCCTGTAATTATATCAATTACGTCTCCCGATGCAACCGGTACAACGCCTACAATAGTAGCTCCATTTCCACCTACTGTATTATTATCATTGCTTCCTCCTCCGCTGGCTCCTGTAGCCGTAATTGTAATTTGTGTTACACCGCAAGGTACGGCCCATGTTTGCACAGAACCGGTATATACAAAGTTGGTATCGGCTTGAGCAATCGCGTTTCTTTCAGCAGAAAGAAAAAAGCCTAAAGAAAGGAGGTATATTACTTTAGTAAAGTTTTTCATGGAGTGTATGTAAAATTTGGAACGGCGAAAGTAGTAATTATAAATGAGTTTTTTTTTGTTTTTTTTAATTATCCTTGTAATTATCTGATAATGGGCATGAATATTAATTTTATATTAAGCTATTGTAAAAACAAATTACCTTATTATCTTATTATATAAATTTATCATTCAATTTTCAGAAATATAACAGCACAAAAATAGCAGCTTTACTTCCTTAAGCTATTACACAATTCCTGTAAGAAGTTGCAATATTCACACATTTACCTGCTACCATTTACACAACGGACTCAGCCAGGGCAAGGGTTACTATTTCTCAATCATTATCTTCCCTTCGCCAAGCAGCGTTCCGTCGTCTTTTCTAACAAGATAGAAATAAACGCCATTTGGTTGGGTGGAGAGATTAATTAGGAATGAAGAATTAGGAATTAGGAATCGGGAATAGACTTTTTCACCTAAAACATCATATATCTCTATACTATTCGTAATTCCTAATTCGTAATTTTTAATTGAAACGGTAAATTCACCGCTTGAGGGATTCGGGTAAATTACAACCCCTCCTGAACCGGAAGTAACATTATCTACTCCGGTAGTGTTTACAACCGTTACACAAGAAGTTCTTGAACATCCGTTATTATCTGTAATGGTACAGCAATAAGAACCCGAGCATTGATTTTTGATAGTATCTGTTGTTTGCCCTCCGGTCCATGAATAGGTATAAGGCGCAGTGCCTCCGCTAATTACTGTTACCCATGCTTCGCCATTGCAGATAGTGGAAGTTTGGTTGACGGAATCGCTTGTAATAACCATAGCCGCAGGTTGGGTAATAACTACTGAAACTGTTGAGTTGCATCCGAGGCTATCGGTAACGCTCACTGTATATGTGCCTGCCGACAAATTACTGGCAGTAGCCTTGGTTCCTCCGCTCGGTGTCCATAAATAAGTGTAGGACGGCATTCCTCCATAAACCGTTGCTGTTGCCGAACCATCCGGATTACCATTACAATTAACATTTACAGAAGCCAGTTTTACAGGTAATGACATGGTTTGATCCCACAGCGACCAGGAACGGAATAAGTCTGCAGCCGGAACAGCGCCTGTATGCACGGTACCAACATTACTGGAAACAGCATCAGTACATCCATCACCAAACCAATCGCTCCAGGTGTTGGTAGTCGAGTTGAAACGTTGTGCCATCAAACGGCTTTCGGTTAAAATATTTGGCCCTGCTATTTCAGAATTAGGTGTTCCGCTTATATACGAAAATGAAATGTTTCCCGCCGAAGGCTTTGTAGTGTATCCTGTATTGGCATCAATAATATAAAAGCGGTCGGTAATGTTATATGCGTTATCCACATTACTCGGGCTTCCGGGCAGTATAAAAGGTGTAAGATTGGTTACATCCGATGGGGTTGGTGTATTAAGCGCTACGGTATGATAGGTAGAGAACTTCACCACTCCGCTTCCTGTTCCAGCTGTCTTTATATATAATGTAAGCGGTAAATATTTTGCGGTAGAATAACCGAAAGGAACCGTGTATATTCCGGTTGCCGTTCCGATATTCCATTGTAAAAAATTAAACTCACTTTCAGAAATGAACCAGGCGGTGCCGGGCACAATGGCATTTGCATTGCTGTTATTCAATATCACATACACCGGTTTTGCAGCAGTTCCACCGTGTTCTACCATATACCCGTTTTGAAAAACAATATGCGCCTGCCCAAAGGTCACACCTAAAGGCAAAAGCAGCATTACTATTATATGGATAATTTTTTTCATTATTATTTTTGGTCGGGGTTTGCTGAAGTATTATCTGATTTTGCTGCAGGCTCTGATGTGTTTTGTTTAGCGTTTTGCGGGGCAGCAGCTTTTGGGAAAGGCAGATTTGGAGTAACCTCCGCTCTATGAATATTCGGTGTAACTACAACACCTGAACTTGCAGGGGGTGGTAAATTGGGCGTGACGTGAATACCACTTGTATCCACCGCTTTATTATTAGCTGAATTATTCACAGCCTGACATTTCCCTGCCTGATTAACACAGAAAAGAAGAACGAAAACAATACCACAATTTTTCATGACTATTTTACTCATATTCGTTTATTGAACATTGTAGGTAACCTCAACCGCACCTGAATTATAAAGATTACCTGCAACTGAAACATTACTAAAAGTAACTATCCAATCTCCTTTATTAAAAGTAGTTCCGGCATTTCCATCAATTTCATATGTATAGGTAGCATTGGCTGTTGTTGTCACAACAGTTGTAGTTCCCAATAAGGTACCGGCTATTGTAGTAGCTCCGGATTGACCATTAACCGGGGTATATTTATAAACACTTATTGTTATATTCATCCCAGCCGTTCCTCCTTCAACCCAACCATTCGCTTTTGAAAATGTTCCATTGCTCGTAGTAATAACACCCATACCGAATTCGCCGGCCGCATCTGCACCCGCTATAGGACTTGGTGCTGCAAAATTTATACTTCCGGCACCTCCCTCTACGCCAACATAATATTTACCAACCGTAGCTGCAACACCAATACCATCCATAGGAATTAAAACTCTTGCCACTGGTTGCACCCAGGTAGGTGTTCCTGCACCTTGTGATTGTAAATAATTACTCGATGCGCTTGCATTTGTTCCCGCAGGGGCATTTCCCGCAGCGGTAGTACTCGAGCCTCCGCCTGTACCGTAAAATACAGTACCTGCATTACCTTGTAATGAAATGGCCGGTGTACTGCCTCCGCTTGAAACGATAGGAGCGGTTCCGGTTACAGAAGTAACGGCTCCTATTCCAACTGCTGAAATAGGTTGATCAACTTCCGATGTTATTTGTCCTTGGGCATTCACCGTAATTTGCGGAACTACGGTTGTAGTACCATACGTTCCTGCTGTAACACCTGTGTTGGCTATGCCTGTTGTTTGGGCTGAAGAACCATTATAGGTAAAGGGTATCATACCTACCCCTTGGGTAAGATTTTGCATTCCGATAGAAGCGGGTGTAATAGTTTGGTCGGCTTCCGATGTTATTTGTCCTTGGGCATTTACTGCAATCTGCGGAACAATATTGGTTGCTCCGTAAGTTCCTGCCGTAACGCCTGTGTTGGCAATGGTTACCGTTTGAGCCGAAGAGCCATTATACGTAAAAGCACTGATGCCTGTGCCTTGTGTAAGGTTTTGCATTCCAATGGAAGCAGGGGTAATAGTCTGGTCGGTTTCGGATGTTATTTGTCCTTGGGCATTCACTGCAATTTGTGGAACAATATTGGTTGCTCCGTAAGTTCCTGCCGTAACGCCTGTGTTGGCAATTGCAATATTTCCAGTAGAAGTTATAGGGTTTGAACTGAAGGTAAGTCCGCCTCCGCTGTTAGCTCCCGACACACCTGCCGATAAGGAAGTGATTCCGCTAGCCGGTGCAGGTTGCCAGGAAGGTGCACCGCCTGCTACGGTTGTAGTAAGTATATAGTTAGCATTGGCCGAAGGAGGCAATACATCTACTGTGTTTGCAGCTGAGGTGTATAAAATTGAATTCACAGCTAATGCTCCTGTAGGGTATGTAGAAGTGGTCCATTGCGAAACACCTGCTGTATTTGAATAAAGCAGCAAGTTATCAGATGAAGGGCTGACAGTCCATGCGGGGGTATTTGCGGCCGAGTTGGATAGAACAGAACCGATAGGGCCTGCGTTAAGCGTTCCTAATCCTGCAAATGGGAACATCCGCTTCACCTGTTAATTGTCCTTGTGCATTTACGGTATAGGTCGGGATAGTGGTTGCATTTCCATACGTACCTGCTATTACACCTGTATTTGCTATGCCTGTTGTTTGGGCTGAAGAACCATTATAGGTAAAAGGTATCATACCGGTGCCTTGTGTAAGGTTTGCCATTCCAATAGAAGCCGGGGTGATGGTTTGGTTGGTTTCGGATGTTATTTGTCCTTGGGCATTCACCGTAATTTGCGGAACGATACTGGTAGTTCCGTATGTTCCGGCAGTAACACCTGTATTGGCTATGCCCACTGTCTGTGCCGAAGAACCATTATAGGTAAAGGCTGTAATGCCTGTGCCTTGTGTAAGGTTTAACATTCCTATAGAAGCGGGAGTAATGATCTGGTCTGTTTCGGATGTAATTTGTCCCTGGGCATTAATCGTAATTTGCGGAACGATAGATGTAGAACCATATGTTCCGGCTGTAACACCTGTATTTGCAATAGCTATAGAGCCTGTTGCAGTTATAGGGTTTGAACTAAAGGTAAGCCCGCCTCCGCTATTCGCTCCGGAAGTTCCGGCCGATACGGAAGTAACTCCTCCACCCGAAGCATTTTGCCATGTTGGCACACCAGCTACAAGGGTTAATACTTGTCCATTGGTTCCTACCGGAAGCCATGTAGGAGTTGTACCGTTTGAGATCAATATTGTTCCATTACCACCTACACTTAACCATGCAGGAGTATTGGCAGCGCTGTTATATAACATGGAACCTTGTGCCCCACCGGCAGTAACTGCTGAGCCGGCACCTGTTCCATAAAACACGCCTCCATTGGTTCCCTCTAAATTAACATTAGGAATGGCTGGAGTGCCTGTAATAACGATTGGGGCTGTTCCGGTAACAGAAGTAACACCCGATGGCGTACCGCTATTATATAAGTAATCCCATTGTGCGCCTGTCCAATAATAATATCCTACACCAAAAGGCATGGCGGCATTAGTATTCCATACAATCATTCCGGTAGTAGGCGATGGAATGGTTACAATATCCGTGCCGGAAAGCAGACTTACATTTGTCATCAAAAACCCGAGGTGGGCATTGGATGGGTCGCTTAAATCCAATATAGCAGGATTAGCGCTGGTGCTTCCTGACAAATTTATAGCTACACCTGCTTGTCCGAAAAGTGCAGGAGATACTCCTATTAGCAATATAGCTAAAGCCGTTTTAGAATACAGTTTCTTCATTTGATAAATTTTATTAAACAGGGTGTTACGAATTGCAAAGATAAGAAATTTTCAATATGAAAAATAACAAGTTATTAACAATTACATAACTTTAAAAATTGCTATTATTTCATTGTCAACTAATTACGAGTGTCGGTATTTTTATTTTATCATTCCTACTTTTCATTTTCAAAAGAATTTGAAAGTGCAAAAATAGGCACCGGATTTGCATTTAGTATTATATAACTTGCGTAAAAAGTTACACCATTCACGCATTAAGAAAGGAGGAATTTATTTCTCAATCATCACTTTGCCTTCGCCCAGCAGGGTGCCGTCTTCTTCTAAAACACGGTAGAAGTAAACGCCGTTAGGCTGCTTGCTCATGTCTATTTGATAGTCATGCTGAACTTGTTTCAGCATCCCATCATATACTTGTTCCCCAAGAACATTATATACCTCTATTGTTTGGGATCCCGAAACAAGTTCGAGATGACTGAACGCAACTGTGAAAATTCCATTAGAAGGATTCGGATAAACAGTTATCGGCCCGGAATTGGAATTAATATTTCCTACTCCGTCTGTAGAATTAATAACAACACAGGTGCTTTTGGAACATCCGGCGGCATCGGTAATGGTGCAGCAATACATTCCTTCGCAAGCCCCGGTAAGGGTTTGCGTGGTTGCCCCGCCCGGGCTCCATGAATAGGTGTACGGCGCCTCGCCTCCGCCCGGCATAGCTGTTGCCTGGCCATTGCATAAGGTAGTGCCTGTATTGTTTACAACAGTGGTTGTAAGTGTTAATACGGTTGCCGGCTGTGTAATGGTTACAGCAACTGAAGCTGAACAACCGCCCCCGTTAGGCGTTACTGTAATGGTATATGTTCCCGCACTGAGGTTGGATGCCGTTGCATTCGTTCCTCCGGAAGGAGACCATAAGTAAGTATAGGGAGTAACTCCGTTGGAAGCAAGAACGGTTGCACTGCCATTGTTTCCTCCTAAACAAGAAACATTTTGCTGTGCAGATATAGTAGTTCCAAAGGTTGAAAATAACGTGGGGCTGGAAGCAAAGCCATTTACTACTACCACCAATGAATAGGTTCCACCGGGAATAGACGGAAGTTGGAAATTGGCGGTATCCTCCAGGCTGTCTGTATACACAGCGCCTATCCTGTTCCAGTTGCTTGTTTTGGCATACCAAACATTGCCACCTGCACTCGTAAGCCTCACCAGTGGCCAATTGGTTGACATCTGCCAGTCGTCGCCATAAGCGGCGCCTTCTGAAATACCGTTAAATAATTTGCCGGTAATTTGATAATTCGTACAACTTAAAGGAGTAATGCTGTTGATGACAGGCTTCCCCTGCGGAATAGGCCCGCTGCCGGGAGTATAAAAATAATATTGATTGGTAAGCCCTCCGGTCTGGCTTACTGAAACAAGCACATTCCCGTCGGGGAGGTCGAGCATCTGTGTTTGGTAACAGGCTATGTAGGATATAGAGTCGCCGCCTTGCCCGGGTATGGTAGCCATTACCTGTTTAAAACTATTGGTTACATAATCATATTCTACAAAGTAAGCCGGAGAATTGAATTCATTACTGCCGGTACCGATGGGTGAACAGGCAAGCAAGATATGGCCATTCACCATCATAGCGCCCGAAGCGTCGGGCTGGCCCATATAGGTACCTTGTATTTTCGGAAAACTATCTGCTGAAGTCCATGAACCGGGGCTGGAATTCCCCGAAGGAGTATAAATGCAATTATAGGGAGTCGCGCCAAAGAAAATAGATTTCCCATTGGGAAGCATTAAAGCGCAACCGGCTTCTTCGCCATATTGGTCATAAAGATCGCCGGGCGTAGAAGCATCGGTAACCCAGGTAGCGGTTTGCGGAATATAGCGGTTGGCATTTGTGCCGGCAATACCCACAAAAAGCACGCTGCTGTCGCGTAACTTGAGCCATTCCGCTTCGTCGTGGTCATAAATGCTGTTCGGTTCCACTGTGTAGTTAAGCGTCACCGGGGACCAGATAAGAATATTGTAGGATGTTGCAGAACCTATTTGCGGGCCTTCGAGCACGGTTCCATCATACAGAATTTCGGAGTTGCCGTCATAAATCTTCCAGCCGCCGGGTATAGCGCCGCACATGGTCCAGGTATTGCTTACCGGATCATATACTTCGCCTGCATTGGTTCCGGCACCGTATTCTCCTCCGGCAACATACACCCTGCCATCAGGCAATACCTGGGTTGAAAAAAACAAACGGTCTTCAAACATAGATCGTATCGTGTCCCAGGTGCCATTGATATAGCTTCCATGGGCATCCGGGGTAAGCCTGTCCCAACCGGTTCCATTGCCCGGCCCGGCCTGGTTTTTACATATCACAGTTCCATCCGTCATGAGTAAGCATACACCGTTGTTCGAATTAATGGGCAAATTGGTTGGTGCAGTCCATGTTCCGGTTTGCGCGAACAAAGTTGAAAGTGAAAAGTTGAAAGTGAAAAGTATGAATAGTATTTTTTTCATCCTATTGTTTTTTATTGTTTTGAAAGAATTCGTAAGTACTTCGTAGTTCATCACAACTGTTTTTATTTACTTATTATTAATTTCCCTTCACCTGCCAGGCTGCCATCATCATTTATAACGCGGTAAAGATAAATTCCGTTGGGCGAAGTTCGTAAATCAATTGAAAGTGGAGCATTAAAAATTGAGAATTGGGAATATACTTTTTCTCCGAGAACATTATAAATTTCCACTGTCGACTGACCACTGAACACTGACGACTGTATTGTGAATTTTCCGCTGGAAGGATTCGGATAAATAGTTAGCCTTCTAACATTGGTACTTGTGCTTTGAATTCCCAAAGGGTTGATTACAACTAGCCGCATTGTTTTAGTAACTATTCCGCAGGGGGTAGTGGTAGTAACAGTATAGATAGTAGTTACTGTTGGTGTTGCCAATGGATTAGGACAAGTATTGCAACTCAGGCTGTTTATAGGCAACCATGAATAAGTAGCAGAAGGTAAATTAGAATGGGCATTGAGTTGGCTTGAGTTGCCAAGTATAATGGTATCGGGAGATTCATTGGCTGTTGTAATTGGAGGGGTATTGAGAATGGTGACTGAAGCAGTTTGGTTGCTACCGGTTGAATCGACAACTTTAAACGAATATGTACCTGCACTGAGATCCGAAATAGAATCGCTCGTTTGCCCTCCGGGAGTCCATAAATAAGTATATGGTGGGATGCCATACGCATTTACCTTAGCTGTGCCTGAATCGGATGAACAAAAGTAGTTGGTGGAAGAAACAGTAATATATAGACTGGTATCTTTAAATGTAAAAACAACTCCATCGTTGTTTGTTCCACCAGCACAAGTCATCCCATAAAATATATTTCCATGATGTGTTAATGAGCCTTGGGGATTTGCACCATTTGTTCCATTGAAATCAAATAAATCTTTATACCCATAACCGTTACTATCTATCGAGAAAATACAACCATCATTGTGTGCCCCCCCACTATCTGTCATTCCATAGAATCTGTCACCAAAAAAGGTTAATGAACCGGCAGGGGATTTTCCGTTTGTTCCATTAAAATCAAACAGGTCTTTAAATCCTGTTCCATTCGTATCAATTGAAAAAATAAGCCCATCGCCATTTCCCCCTCCGCCACTTGTCATCCCATACAATTTACTACCTAAAAGTATTAATGAGCCATATGGACAGAACCCGTTTGCATTACCAATGGAACCGCTATCGTAAAAATACCATAGTGTTTTAAATCCTGTTCCATTCGTATCTAATGAAAAAACAACCCCAGAACCATAATGCCCTCCATGCCCTCCAGCAGGGCCCATTCCATAAAGTTTATTACCGGAAGGAGTTATAGAACCAGTAGGAGCATAAGTACTTGAAAAATCCAACAAGTCTTTTGCATTACTTCCATTCGTATCTATGGAGAAAATATTACCGTTATTGTTTATCCCTTGGTTGGTCATTCCATAAAATTTATCCCCATAAGGTATTAAGTCGCCTACAGCCCATACACCTGTGCTAACAAAACTAAAATCAAGAATGTTTGTGTAGCCGCTTCCATTAGTATCAATAGAAAAAATATTACCATAATTGGATCCCCCTTCCTCAGTAGTGCCAAAAAGCTTATCTCCTAAAAGTGTTAATGAACCGGAAGGCTGTCTACCATTTGGACCATTAAAATCAAGCAAGTCTTTGTACTTACTTCCATTCGTATCTATGGAGAAAATATTACCGCTTCCTGCTCCTCCATTGAATGTCATTCCATATAATGTCCCTGAAATATATGTTAATGAACCTTTGGGGTTTTTACCGTTAGTATTATTGAAATTGAGCAACACATTGTATTGAGCATTACAAAAAGTTAAGAGTGAAGAGCCAAGAGCTAAGAATACTATAAGTAGTTTTTTCATCTTGTTTCAATTTTATTTTTCAATTATCAATTTCCCTTCACCCGCCAGGCTGCCATCATCATTTATAACGCGATAAAGATAAATTCCGTTGGGCGAAGTTCGTAAATCAATTGAAAGTGGAGCGTTGAAAGTTGTGAGTTGAAAGTATACTTTCTCACCAAGAACATTATAAATTTCTATAGTTCCACTTTCACCTTTTAACTTTTCACTTTCTACTTGGAGCGTGAACGCTCCGTTATTTGGATTTGGATAAATAGTTATTCGTCCTGAATTGGAGGAAATAGTATTTATCCCGGTAGCTATGGGAATGGTCGCACATGGGCTATGGTAGCACCCATGCGCATCGGTAACGGTGCAGCAAAAAATATCATCGCAGAGATGGGAGATGGAATCGGTGGTATTTCCATTACTCCATACATACGTATATGGAGTGGTTCCGCCACTTACAGTAACCCACGCTATACCAGTACAACTTGAGCTGCTGGTAGGAAGTATGTTCAAAGTAACTACCAGTGGAGCAGGTTGGGTTATGGTTGCACCTGCTGAGACTGTACTGCCGCAGGAGTCGGAAACGGTTACCGTGTAACTGCCCGGATGAAGATTGGCAACCGAAGAATGATTGCCCCCATTGCTCCAGGAAAAAGAATAGGGAGGCGTTCCGCCGGAATAGCTGGAATATATAGTTGCATTTGAATCGCCGTTGCATTTTATCCCGTGAATTGAATCAATAGAAACCGTTAAGGTAATATATGCAAGTATATTTACAGAAGCGCTGGCTGAACTGCCGCAAGCATCCTGCACTGTTACAGAATAGGTTCCTACACTTAGGCCCGAAGCCATGGAATTGGTTCCGCCGCCGCCGGTCCAGTTATAGGTATAGGGGCTTGTTCCTCCGGTTACATTGGCCGATGCATACGCATTGTTTGCTCCGGTACAACTAATGGCTGAGGTTATTGAAACGCCCAGGGCAGAGGGTTGGGTTATAATAACGGCTGCTGTGGCTGCACAACCGCCGCCGCTGCTGACTGCAGTAACGGTATATGTTCCCGCACTCAGGTTGGAAGCCGTAGCATTGGTACCTCCGCTGGGTGCCCATGAATACGTATACGGAGCAATGCCATCGGAAGCAAGAGCCGTTGCACTTCCGCTACTAAACCCATGACATACAATATTTGTTTGTGCTGTTATTGCTACCCCGAATGTTGTTATTGTGGCCGGGCTGGAAGCAAAGCCATTCACCACTACTTGCACGGAATATGTTCCGCCGGGCATGGAAGGAAGCGCGAAATAGGCTGTATCTTCCAGGCTATCTGTTCGCACAGCGCCTACCCTGTTCCAGTTACTTGTTTTAGCATAATACACATTGCCGCTTCCATCGGTAAGGCGCACCAGTGGCCAGTTGGTAGACATCTGCCAATCGTCGCCATAAGCGGCACCTTCTGAAAGCCCGTTAAATAATTTGCCGGTAATTTTATAATCAAAACAACCGTTGGGAATAATGTTATTAATGACAGGTTTCCCTTGCGGGATGGGCCCGCTGCCGGGAGTGTAGATATAGTATTGCTTGGTAAGTCCACCCGTCTGGCTTATGGAAACAAGCACATTGCCGTCGGGAAGGTCGAGCATTTGTGTCTGGTAACAGGCTATATTGTGAATAGAATCCCCTCCCTGTCCGGGTATAACACTCTTCACCTGGGTAAATGTATTACTGTTATAATTGTATTCTACAAAGTAAGCGGGAGCAAGGAATTCACTATCGGAAGATACACCGATCGGTGAAACAGCAAGCAGAATATGCCCGTTCACCATCATGGCACCCGAAGCATCGGGCTGGCCCACATAACCTCCCTGAATTTTCGGAAAGCTGTCTGCCGAAACCCATGTTCCGGGATTGGTATCACCCGAAGGAGTGTAAATACAATTATAGGGAGTGGCTCCAAAGAAAACAGCTTTACCATTGGGCAACATTAAAGCGCATCCGGCCTCTTCTCCATATTGGTCATAAAGCATGCCGGGTGTAGTATCATCATGCACCCATTTGTTGTATTTAGGAATATAACGGTTACTATATGGAGTTGCAATACCCACAAAAAGAACACTGCTGTCGGGCAATTTAAGCCATTCCGCTTCGTCATGATTATAAAATGCGGTTGGGGCAATGGTATATAGATTGGTTACCGGATTATATATCAAACAATCGAAGGATGGATCGGCTCCAATTTGAGGGCCTTCGAGAACTGTTCCGTCATATAAAATTTCAGAATTGCCGTCATAAATATTCCATTTATTGGGAACATCAGGAGTGGGGCCGCACATGGTCCAGCTATTGGTTGCCGGATCATACACTTCTCCGGCAGTATCTCCGCTTCCATATTCTCCTCCGGCGGCATAAACGCGGCCATCGGGCAATATCTGCGTTGAAAAAAACAAACGGTCTAAATGCATGGGAGCAATAGTATCCCAGGTGCCATTCATATAGCTGCCATGAATATCGGGAGTAAGCCTGTCCCATCCTCTTCCATATCCGCCTCCGGTGTGGTTTTTACAAATCACGGTGCCATCTGTCATTAATAAACATACGCCATAGTTGGAGTGAGGAGGCAGGTTTGTTAAGGCAGACCATGTACCGGTTTGGGCGCCACAAAAAGTGAAGAGCGAAGAACTAAGAGCTAAGAATACAATAAATAATATTTTTCTCATTCGGCGTAATAATTAATAAAATGATATGCAGATATAATTCAAAGATAGGGAAAAAGCGTTATATGGCTCCTGCTACTTTTGAATTATCAGCTTTCCTTCGCCCAATACGCCGCCAACATCACTTAAGATGCGGTAGAAATAAATGCCGTTGGGCTTATTACTCAAATCAATTAGGAATGAGGAGTTAGGAATTAGGAATTGAGAATAGATTTTCTCGCCTAACATATTATATACTTCAACACTACTCGTAATTCCTAATTCGTAATTTTTAATTGAAACGGTGAATTCACCGTTTGAAGGATTCGGATAAACAATTATTTGTCCTGCGCCAGATGAAATGGTACCTACACCCACGCCGGTAATATTTTTTATGGTTACGCAATCACTGTCCATGCAACCATGGTTATCCGTAACGGTGCAGCAATATCTTCCTTCGCACTGGTTAAAAATAAATGCTGTGGTTTCTCCTCCCGGATTCCACAAATAGGTATAGGGTGCAGTACCGCCGCTTGGAGTAACGGAAGCCTGCCCATTACAGGGGCCAAGGCCCATATCATTTATCGAATCGGCTGAAACAACTAATGGCGGGGGCTGGGTAATTGTAACTGATGTAGAGCCAGCACACCCATTATTGTCGGTTACACTCAAGGTATATATTCCTGCACTCAATCCGCTAATGGAAGAATTTGTTTCGCCTCCCGTCCATAAATAAGTATAGGGTGTTGTCCCTCCACTTATCGTTGATGATGCGCTGCCATCACTACTTCCATTGCACACCACATTTGAAATAATGCTTGCAGAAACAGTAAGAACGTTTGGTTGGGTTATAGTTGCTGCGGCAGTACCTGTGCACCCATTATTGTCTGTTATTGTCAAGGTATAGGTTCCTGCACTAAGGCTATTTATGCTCGTGGTTGTTTTACCATTGCTCCATAAATAAGTGTAAGGAGTTGTTCCCCCGCTTACTACAGATAATACACTACCGGTACTGCTTCCATCACATAATACATTGGCTGTTGTATTTGCTGATACACTTAAAGCAGCAGGTTGGGTTATACATGATGTAGCTGTTGCTGTACATCCATTTGCATCGGTTACAGTTACGGTATAGCAACCGGCTGTCAGGCCTGTGGCTGTAGCTAAGTTTCCACCCGATGGGGTCCAGGCATAGTGATATGGCAAAGTTCCACCTCCTGCAATAACTATTATGCTTCCGCTGCCTCCATTACATAAAGGATCTGTTACTGTTCCTATTGATGCTGTCAATGCCGATGGCTGTGTAATAGTTGCAGAGGCCGTACCTGTACATCCATTATTATCATGTACAGTCAAAGTATATGTTCCGGCACTAAGGCTGCTTATGCTTGTTGTAGTTAGGCTATTGCTCCATAAATAAGTATAAGGAGTTGTACCTCCACTTACGCTTGATGAGGCACTTCCGGTATTGCCTCCATTGCAAAACACATTGGCAGTAGTATTTGCAGATACATTTAAAATAGTGGGTTGTGTGATTGCAACACCCGCGGTAGCAGTACAGCCGTGATTGTCTGTTACTGTAATAGTATAGCTGCCTGCTGTAAGGCCGGTTGCTGTTAAATTACTTCCTCCGCTCGGGGACCAGGAATAAGTATACGCAGGAACTCCTCCGCTTGGTAAGTTTGCGATAGCAGAGCCTGTTCCTCCGAAACAAAATATATTCGTTTGCGATGCAATGGATATTGTTAGCGGTGAACTGCTATAGGTTATGGTTACATACCCGTTACCGGTAATGCTATCTAATGGAGTACCGACCAATGTACCATTGAGATATGAGCCGCCTCCTCCTCCGCCGCCAACAGAAATATTACCACCACCTCCGCCGCCGCCATTATATCCTCCTCCGCCGCCGCCGCCATAAACCTGGCCACCTCCGCCGCCGCCGCCATAGCCACCTGGGTTATAGTCATAGGCATATGCGGCCAGTTGCTCACCTACGCCACCGGCAAAGAAGTTTGCCCTGTCCATACCTCCGTAAGCATCATATCCTACAATTGTACTACTATCACCGTTACTGATCCAGCCTGCACCACCTGCCCCAAAATATCCACCACTTCCGCCATTACCGCCCGTACCACCGGGAGCATTATTACCTCCGCCATTGGTGGTCGCATTGGTAATAATATTTGTTCCCCCATTACCACCCGCAGACGCCCCGCCTGCACCACCGCCGCCGCCGCCGACAATTAACAAGCCTAAAGTATTGGAATCATACACAAAAGCACCGCCTCCGCCCCCGGAGCCCCATTGGTTACAAGGGCCGCTTTCCCCATCGGCTCCCGCAGCTCCAACAACAACAGAAAGCTTATCGCCGGGAGTTACTGTGCATATTCCCGTAAAAACTGCTCCTTTGCCTTCATTATTTAAATAGTCGAAGGAAAGAAAATCAAAATCATCTCCGCCTGCTGCACCCGCTACTGTTATCGTTACCTGTGTTACTCCCGCAGGAATGGTCCAGTTTTGAACTGCCGGTTCATAGGAGAAATTTATTACTCCACCCGGGTTTAGAAGGGTTACAGAGGCACTGCTTGTACAGCCATTGTTATCCGTAACACTTACCGTATATGTTCCGGCGCTTAGTCCGCTGGCAGTAGCATTGGTGCCACCGGAAGGCAGCCAGTCATAGGTATAAGGCGAAGTTCCTCCGCTAACGGTTGAGGATACACTTCCATTGTTTCCCCCGGAGCAAGTTATATTGCTTACTACATTGGCTGAAACGCCAAGCACATTAGGTTGAGTGATAGTTACAGAAGCTGTAGCCGTACAACCATTATTATCAGTTACAGTCAATGTATATGTTCCGGCACTAAGGCTGCTGATGCTAGTTGTAGTCAGGCTATTGCTCCATAAATAAGTATAAGGCGATGTTCCCCCACTTACCGTTGATGATGCACTTCCGGTATTGCCTCCATTGCAAAACACATTGGCAGTAGTATTTGCAGATACATTTAAAATAGTGGGTTGAGTGATGGCGACAGATGCTGTTGCAGTAGAACCACAGGCATCATTTACAGTAAGAGTATATGTTCCAGCAGTCAAACTGCTAATACTTGTTGTAGTCTGGCTATTGCTCCATAAATAAGTATAAGGCGATGTTCCCCCGCTCACCGTTGATGAGGCACTTCCGTTGCTTCCTCCATTACAAAGTTCATTGGCTGTTGTATTGGCTGAAACACTTAATATCAATGGTTGTGTGATGGTAGCCGATGCCGTTGCTGTGGCGCCACAAGCATCATTGACAGACAGAGTATATGTTCCCGCACTCAGGCTGCTGATGCTGGTGGTTGTCTCTGCATTGCTCCATAAATAGGTATAAGGTGTTTCACCCCCACTTACTGTTGAGGATATACCTCCATTGCTGCCTCC
>Ga0206858_1119_pt1 | contig 20504 bp, 17 predicted proteins | sample Alteio_BWOrgCont_46_FD_152622 | JGI IMG/M metagenome (GOLD analysis project Ga0206858, IMG submission 152622) | Enriched cells from forest soil in Barre Woods Harvard Forest LTER site, Petersham, Massachusetts, United States -... | ecosystem: Environmental > Terrestrial > Soil > Temperate forest >... | reverse complement strand
GGTTATTCGGAAATGTTTGATTTTATTCAGACAACTGGGTCTGACCCACAAGGGTCACTTACCCGTTCCGGTAATGTATTATATGGAACTACTGCTGGAGGTGGTAGCTATGACGATGGCGTTATTTTTAAATTTACTGAGGTTGGTTTAGGCATTAACAATCTACCCCCAACCACTACCACCATAAACGTATACCCCAATCCATCGAACGGTGTTTTCACCGTTTCAATTAGGAATGAAGAATTAGGAATTACGAATAATGTGGAAGTATATAATGTATTAGGAGAGAAAGTATATTCTCAATTCCTAATTCCTAATTCCAGATTCGTAATTAATCTCTCTTCACAGCCCAACGGAGTTTACTTTTACAGAGTAATTGCAGAAGATGGTGGTACGGCAGGAGAAGGAAAATTGATGATTCAAAAATAAAATTATCATGAGAAAATCAACATTTGTTTTCCTTTTTACTTTCACCTTTTCCCTTTTCGCTTCCTTGTGCGAGGGGCAGTATACGGTATTACATAATTTCAATGGTACAAATGGTTCCGACCCCCAAGGTGGATTAACTCTTTCAGGTAATGTACTATATGGAATGACCACATATGGAGGAACAAATAATGAAGGCTGTGTTTTTTCAATAAATACAGATGGCAGCAATTATAAGGTGCTGTTGAATTTTAATGATTCAAACGGCGCTTACCCCATGTGGAGTTCATTAACATTAGCAGGAAATGTTTTGTATGGAATGACTGTATTGGGAGGTTATAAAAATAATGGTGTTGTATTCTCTGTTCATACCGATGGCAGCGGATACAGGGATTTGCATAACTTTAATGATACAGACCAAGGGCAAAGCCCCAGGGGTAGTTTGACAATTTCAGGTAAGGTGCTTTATGGAGAAAACTGTTTTGGCGGCGATCACACAAATCTTTCCGGAAACGGGACCATATTTTCATTAGATACAGACGGCAGCCAGTTTAAGGTGTTGCATATATTCAATGGGTCTGACGGGCGTTGTCCGGAAACTGCTTTAACACATTTAGGCCCCACTCTTTTTGGAAGTACGTTTGTGGGTGGTGCAAATAGCGATGGTGTAATATTTGCTATTGACACAGATGGGAGCAGATTCAGAGACATAGATACTTTCAATTGGGGAAATGGTGCGCAGCCTGACTGTTTTTTTGCCTTATCAGGAAAAGTGCTATATGGTATCGCCACCGCTAGTCCTAATGATAGCGGATATATATTTGCAGTAGATACAAACGGGAAACGATTTAGAGATCTTCTTGAGTTTGGAAGAGCTACAGGGGTAGCTTCAGTAGTTGGACTAACCCTTTCACCGGGAGGTAGCTTATATGGTATGGGAAATGGGAATCTGTCTCCTGATAGTGGTTTTATTTTTTCTGTTGATACAAATGGAAATAATTTTAAGGACATCTATGATTTTGATGGAATAAATGGAGCAGGTCCTGCTGCCGGTGGTTTAGTATTATCGGGGAATATTTTATATGGCATGACATCCGACGGAGGTGTAAATCATTACGGGACTATTTTCAGTTTTAAAGATGCAGGTTTAGGAATTAACAATCCTTCCCCAACCACCTCCTCCATAAACGTATATCCCAATCCATCAAACGGTGAGTTCACCATTGTAGCTAAGAGTGAAGAACTAAGAGCTAAGAGTATAATTGAAGTTTATAATGTTTTAGGCGAAAAAGTGTATTCCAACCCATTTACATTTAACAATTCACAATTTACCATTGACTTGTCTTCTCAACCCAACGGAATCTATTTCTATCGCGTTATAGAAGAGGAGGGAGGCTTAGCCGGTGAAGGAAAGCTGATTATTAACAAATAGTTACCCTTATGTTAATTCGTATCTTCCTGATAATTAGGTTTTAATATAATTATAATGACAGGGTATAATGGTGTTTGGAATGTTTTTATCTATATTTGTCTGTAATAATGATTGTTAAGAAAGCGCATATATGAAAAAACCCCTACTTGTTTTATTCTTAGCCCTTGGTACTTCCCTCTATACTTTGTGCCGGGCTCAGGAAGAAACTGTTCTTTATAGTTTTACCGGTGCAAACGGTAATGCTCCCTTTGGTTCATTAATCCATGCAGGAAACAGGTTTTATGGCATGACGAAATTGGGAGGGATAAACGGAGGAGGAAATATTTTCAGCATTGACAGCGCAGGTAACAACTATAAAGACCTTTGGGATTTCCAATATGGAAATGTATTAAATGCAGCCTATCCATATGGTTCCTTGCTTTTAGTGGGGCATAAATTATACGGTACCACCGAGGCAGGCGGAGCAGATGGCAGCGGATGTATTTTCAGTATAGATACCAATGGAACCAGCTTTACCGATATGTGGGATTTTGTTTACGGAGCCACCGCAAACGGTTCATATCCCTATGGCAACTTGATCTTGTTGGGAAGTGAGTTTTACGGAACAGCATCTTTTGGCGGGATAAATAATAAAGGCTGTATTTTTCGCATAGATAGTAATGGAAACGGTTATACCAACCTGGTTAGTTTTACCGGGGTTACCGGCACCGCACCGGGCACATATCCTCATGGCTCATTAACTCTTTCGCCAAGTGGAAGCATCTTATATGGTGTTACACAAGATGGCGGCGCCAATAACGATGGCGTTATTTTTAGTGTAGATACGAATGGCCTTAACTATAAAGACCTATTTGATTTTAGCGGTACGAATGGTTCAGAACCCGCAGGCTCATTGCTTTTAGCAAATGGTGTTTTATATGGAACCACTACTGTCGGTGGCGCGCACAGCGATGGAAGCCTGTTTTCCATAGATACCAATGGGAACAATTTTAAAGATATGTTTGATTTTAGCGGCTTAAACGGCAAAGGCCCCTATGGAGATGTAATTCTTTGGGGAAGCCAATTATTCGGAATGGCGGAGTACAATGGCGCCTCCGGTGCAGGCGTTATTTTCAGTATAGATACCAATGGAACCGGATATAAAGACAGGTTCGATTTCAATACCTTTGACGGTGATAACCCAAGCGGTTCATTTTTGCTTTCAGGGAGTTCTTTATATGCAATGACCTCCCAGGGCGGGCTTGACAATGAAGGGGTTGTTTTCAAGTTTGATACCAATACTCCTTCAACTGCTTCCGTCCAAAATATACGTGCAAATATAGGCTCTGTAACGGTGTATCCCAATCCAAGCAACGGAGCGTTCACGCTCCGAGTTGAAAGTGAAAAGTTGAAAGTTGAAAGTGGAAGTATAGAAATTTATAATGTTTTAGGAGAACAAGTGTATTCCAATCATCAAATCATCAAATCATCAAATTATCAAATTGATCTTTCTTCTCAACCCGGTGGTGTTTATCTGTATAAAGTTATTGGAGATAACGGAAACCTTGTAGGCGAAGGCAAATTAATAATTCAAAAATAAAATATCATTTTGTGAGAAAAACATTACTCGTATTAGCTCTCAGCACTTCCCTCTTTACCTTTTGCAGCGCACAGTTTAACATACTGCATAGTTTCAATGACACACTGGGTGCAAATCCATGGGGTAATTTAACGCTTGCCGGAAACAAATTATATGGATTGGCGACCGTGGGTGGCCTACATAGTCAGGGTTGCATTTTTTCCATAGATACCGATGGTAGCAATTATAAAGACCTTTTGGACTTTACCGGTGTCAACGGAGCGTACCCGAAAGGCTCACTCACTATTTCCGGAAAAGTAATGTATGGAATGACATCCACCGGAGGATCCCATAATTACGGACGCATTTTTTCTGTTGATACCGACGGTATTGCTTATGCAAACCTGTTAGATTTCAACGGCGCAAATGGAAATGCACCCCGTGGAAGTTTAACGCTTGCCGGAAACAAATTATATGGAATGACATCTGCCGGTGGTACACAATCTTCGGGTAATCTATTTTCCATTGATATAAGCGGAGGCGGATATAAAGACTTGCTTGATTTTGATACCGCAAACGGCAGAAGCCCTTTCGGCTCGTTACTGCTTTCGGGAAAGAAATTGTATGGTATGACCTACCAGGGCGGTGCGCATGACAGCGGTTGCATTTTTTCCATAGATACCAATGGAGGCTCGAGCTATAGAGACCTCTTTGATTTTAAAAGCGCCAAAGGATATTATCCACAAGGAGATGTAACGCTTTCGGGAAACAAGCTTTTTGGAATGACATGGATAGGCGGTGCAAACGATTGGGGTGTTATCTTTTCCATAGATACCAATGGTGGCGGCTATAAAGACCTTGTTGATTTTAATTACAATACCAATGGCGGACAACCCCAGGGTTCATTAACCCTATCGGGAAGCGGAAGCGTACTGTATGGTATGACATTTGACGGAGGCCAATACACCGAAGGGCTTTTATTTTCTCTGGATACCAATGGGAATAATTTCAAAGATCTGTACGACCTAAACAGTGCAAAAGGTAATCTTCCTTACGGCTCATTTACGCTTTCCGGGCATGAACTGTATGGCATGACATCGGCAGGCGGAGCGTATACTGAGGGCGTTATTTTTGGTTGCGATACCGCAGGCGGCCTTACAGGTATTAATAATTTAATAGCTGCTACAGGCTCTGTAAATGTTTATCCGAACCCATCAAACGGTGTGTTCACCGTTCAAATGGAAAATGGGAAATGGAAAATGGAAAATGAAAAAGCAACAATAGAGGTATATAATCTTTTAGGAGAAAGAAAATATTCTCAATTCTCAATTCTTAATTCTCAACTTTTATTAGATTTGTCCTCCAATCCGGACGGAGTATATCTATACAGGATAACTGCAACCGATGGAGAACTGATAGGTGAAGGGAAACTAATAATTCAAAAATAGCCGTTGCGTGGCAGGCAACCATAAAAACAAAAAATAACAAAACAACCATAAAACATCATCATGAAAAAACTACTTACAATCGCACTTTTTACTTTAAGCTCTTCTGTTTTCACCCTATGTGAGGCGCAATACGACACCATCACTAATTTTCAAGGCGTAGCAGGCGGCGCTAACCCTATATGTCATTTAGTTTGTATGGGAAAAAAGTTTTACGGGACTGCCCAATATGGAGGAGCCAGCAACCTCGGCACTGTTTTTTCTGTTGATACCAGCGGGAAAGGCTATAAAGATATGTTCGATTTTGCGGGAGCTTCTAACGGTTCCGTACCTTCCGGCGCATTAGTTGTTTCAGTTACCGGCGATAGCCTGTTTGGTGTTTGCAATCAAGGTGGCACCGGTGGATATGGAATTGTTTTTTCTATCGATACCAACGGCACACATTTTACCGTTCTGCATAATTTTACCGGAGGAGCCGGCGGCCAGTATCCCGATGAAGGATTAGTTCGTTCAGGCAGCACACTTTTTGGGGTAACGTACTCAGGTGGAACAGGCGGTGGTATTCTTTTTTCCATTCATACCAACGGAAACGATTTTAAAAACATTCTTAATTTCGGCGGAGTAAGCGGTTCAACTCCGGAGGGTTCCCTGATAGCTTCGGGAACTCAGTTGTTTGGAACTACTTCAGGCGGCAATGGTGTTATTTTCTCCATTGATACCAATGGCACGCATCTTAAAAGCCTGCATGCCTTCAACGGAACCAGCGGTTCGGCACCATGGGGTGCATTGACCCTTTCGAAAACTACTTTATATGGAACAGCAACTACCGGAGGAGCAAACTCTGATGGTATTATATTCTCTATTGATACTACCGGTACAGGGTTTACCGATCTTTTTGATTTCGGCGGAGCCAATGGAAAGACACCTAATGGTTATTTAGTTCTTTCGGGAACAACAATATATGGAATGACAAATTTAGGCGGAGCCCATAATTTAGGAGTTTTATTCTCCGTTACTACCGGTGGCACAGGATATGCCGACCTTCATGATTTTGCTAACCCAACCGGCGGAATTCCCGAGGATGGAGTAACGCTTATCGGAAATGTGGTATTTGGAGTAACCTACTCTTACGGTACAACAGGCAACGGAGTTATATTCAGGTTTAAACAACCGGGACTGGGAATAGATGAAATGGGCCCTTTAACAAGTTCTGTAAATGTATATCCTAACCCAAGCAATGGAGCGTTTACGCTCCGAGTTGAAAGTGAAAAGTTAAAAGTTGAAAGTGCAAGTGTAGAAGTATATAGTATGCTTGGAGAAAAAGTGTATTCACAATTTTCAACTCTCAATTCTCAACTCTCAATTAATCTTTCTTCCCAGCCTGGCGGAGTTTATCTTTATAGGGTAATTGCCGAAGATGGCAGTATGATAGGAGAAGGTAAGATGATCATTCAGAAATAAAGAGCCCAACCTTTGAGGAATTTAATACGTAAGGGTGTTATAAATAGCACCCTTATTTTTTTGTAATATGAAAAAACAATTAATTACTTTATCATTGGTCCTTGGTTCTTCACTTTTTACAGTATGTGAGGCGCAATATAATGTCATCTTCAGTTTTGATTCGGCAAACGGTAAATTTCCTTACGGAGATATAATGCTTGCAGGGAAGAAATTTTATGGAATGACTGCCTATGGAGGAGTTAACAACAAAGGTTGTGTTTTTTCTATTGATACGAATGGAAGAAACTACAAAGACCTGCTTGATTTTGACGGGACTAATGGAGAGCAACCTTGGGCAGGGGTAACTGTTTCGAAAAACAAATTATACGCAATGACAATTGTTGGTGGAGCAAGTGGCAATGGGAATATTTTTTCTATAGATACAAACGGCACCCATTATAAAGACCTCTACGATTTTAATGGTACAGACGGGGCATGGCCGGAGGGTTCACTGCTTCTTGCGGGAAAGAAACTATATGGAATGACCACCATAGGTGGTGTTCTGGACAGTGGTGTTATTTTCTCCATAGATACTAATGGGAATGGATATACGGTTTTGCATAATTTCAATTATACAAATGGCGGAGAACCGCACGGCGCTTTGACATGTTCAGAAAACTTGTTATACGGTATGACCTCATCTGGCGGACCCTTTAAAGGCGGAGTTATTTTCGTTATAGATACAAATGGCGTAGGGTATAGGGTAATTCACAACTTTACCAGCCAATATTGTAATTCCTATGGTTCGTTACTTCTTTCGAACAACTTGTTATTTGGGATGTGCCAGGGAGGAGGAAGTCACACCTTCGGTTACGTTTTCTCTGTAGATACAGGTGGTAATTGGTTTAAAGACATTCTTGATCTGGATGGATATACAACCGGCGGAACTCCTGAAGGTTCATTAATTATATCGGGAAGCACATTATTTGGATTGGACCAGTGGGGCGGTGTGAATAGTAGAGGGGTTATTTTTTCTGTAGATTCGACCGGTAGTATGTTCCATGCAATACATTCATTTAATGGCACGGATGGATTTTCTCCTTATGCCGATGTAACACTTTCGGGTAATATGCTTTATGGAATGACACCCCAGGGCGGGACAAAAAATGATGGGGTTATTTTTAGTTGCAGCGATACAGCCACCGCAAAAATTACAACCTCTGTAAATAGCACAAGTGCAATATCTACTACGGTAATCGTTTACCCTAATCCAAACACTGGTGTATTTACAATTCAGTCATCCGTGGCAAGTGGCCGGTCATCCGTTGAGATTTATAATATGCTTGGAGAAAAAGTGTATTCTCAACTTTCAACTTTCAATTCTCAACCTTCAATTAATTTGAGCAATCAGCCTGGCGGAGTTTATCTTTATAGGGTAATTGGCGAAGATGGCAGTACGATTGGAGAAGGGAAGATGATACTTCAGAAATAAATCAGGAGAACTTCATAATCCGTTGCAGCATTTCCGGATTAATTATTTTTATTTCCTTGCCGTCGGTTTCAATTACCTTTTCCGATTTCAGGTCCGACAGGGTGCGTATCAACGATTCAGGTGAAGTGCCCACCAAGCCAGCCAGGTTATCGCGCGATATTTTAATTATTCCGTCGGGTTGCAATTTATTATGCAGGTTATACAAAGCCGATGCTGTTCTTGCTTTTACGGTGTTGTAAGCCAGCCCGAGCAAGCGTTCTTCTTTTTCGCTGATATTGTTTGCCAGCATGCGTATAAATCCGGCAGATACTTCCTGGTTATAGGTAATAAGTGAAATGAAATCTGCTTGCGGTACAATGGCCAGCTCCACTTCATCAATGGCAGTAGCCGAATCGGAATAGGGTTTATTTTCAAGTACCGAAATATAGCCGAAAAAATCACCCTGGCTAAGAATGCCGGAAACAAATTCTTTTCCTTCGGTACTCAGTTTCCAGGTTTTTACTTTTCCTTTTGTAATCAAAAAAACCGGTCCCGAAGATTCTCCTTCGTGGTATATATCAGCTTTTTTAGCATATTTTTTTATCACGTATTTAGATGTATCAAACTCCTGAATCTGGAAGCGTTTAGCTTCGCCGATAAACTGCATAAGGCCTTTCATATCGCGGGAATAGGTGTGGCGTAAAAACTCATTACGTTTCAGGCGGGCTTCCACGGCATTAATCAGGTCTGTTTTGTCGAAGGGCTTGGTAAGATAATCATCGGCGCCCAGGTTCATGCCTTTGCGTATTTCATTTTTTTCAGCTTTTGCAGTTAAAAAAATAAAAGGTATGCCTTTGGTTGTGGGATTTTCTTCCAGCAATTGCAGCACCTTATAGCCGTCAAAGTCGGGCAGCATAATATCGCAGATGATAAGTTCGGGCTTGTCATTTTTTGCATGTTCAACTCCGCTGGTTGCATCGGGGGCTTTGATTACGGAATAATTGAAAAGCTCCAGCATTTCGGCAATGTTTTCCAGCATTTCCGTATTGTCTTCTATAACGAGGATTTTTTTATTCATACTGTTTTTTGTTTTATTACTTTATTTTCATTTGCTTCCGGCTGCGCTGCATTGGCAATAAATACTTTAAAAATGCTTCCTTCATTTTCGCGGCTGGTAAACGAAATATGCCCGTTCAGGAGGTCTATATATTTTTTTACAATGCTCAATCCGAGTCCAGTACCTTCAATATTAAGGGTGTTTTTTGCCCTGAAGAAGCGCTCGAATAAATTAACCTGTTCTTTTTGCGGAATTCCTATGCCGTGGTCTTCCACAGTAAATTCAAGCCCCGATGCTGTTACAGTCGTGGTATAATTGATAACCGAATTTTCCGGAGAATATTTAGCCGCATTTGTCAACAGGTTTGAGGTAACGTTACCCAATATGTTCCGGTCCATATTTACCAGGGTGGCACGTGAGTTATGGGAATAGTTGATCTTTTGGCCTTTCTTAAGGATGCCCTGAAGTTCATCTGTCATTTCTACGGAGAATTTCCGGATGTCAAATTCCATCGGGTTGGTTGGGGTTTTGCCTTGTTCAAGCTGGTCGAGGGAAAGGAAGTTGTTGAGTATATTGACCATATTTTGTATGGACGATTTAATCCGTTTAAGGTGCTGTATGTTTTTGTCTTTTATAAGTGCAGGGTTTTGCCCTACATGTTCAATATATTCTCCAATCAGTTCGGTGGAGGAGAGGATGGTGCTTAACGGTGTTCTGAATTCGTGTGATGCCAGAGAGACAAATCGCGATTTCAGTTCGTTGATCATTTTCTCTTTTTCAAGGGCGGCTTTTATATTTTCTTCCGCTTGTTTTAATTTATTTATGTTTTGTTTTACCAGCAGTATTTCATCAACCGATGTTTCAGTGGCCCGCAAGGGTGCGCCATGCAGGATGTAGTAATTTCCCGAAAGCATTATTTCAAAGGTAACTTCCTTGCCTTTCAATATTTCGGAAAGCTGGTTTTTTATTTCATTTCTTTCTTCTTGCGGAAACCTGTCTAAATAATCTGTCCCCACTAATTCTTTAGAAGTGAGCCCTTCCACGGCAAGTTCCCGCCCGTCTACAAAAAGATAATGCATGTCGGGATTCAAAACGGATATGGTGCCATCGGGAAAGTTGTGGGCAAGGGTTCTGTAAAAACGCTGGCTCTCCTGGAGTTCGGCTACGTTGCGGGCCAGGTTTTTATTCAGTTCAATAATGGTATCTTCCGCTTTCTTTTTTTGGGTAATATCCTCCGAAATGCCTAAAATGTATAGCGGGTTTCCTTGCACATCATACACCGGAATTTTTTGTGTGTGCATCCAGCGTAGCCCGTCAGATGCATTCACAGGCTCTTCCGGAATATCTATCCCTTTTCGGTTCTGCAATATTTCCCTGTCATTTTTTGTAAAGTGGTCAGCCTGTTCTTTCGGAAAAAGATCGTAATCGGTTTTTCCTTTTAAGACATCGGAAGTAGCTCCCATAAATTCTTCCCCTGCTTTATTAAAGCGTATATAGCTCAGGTCTTTCGCATCTTTAATAAAAATTGTGTTGGGAATATTTTCCAGCATGGAATCTAAAAATTGGTTAGCCCGGGTAATTTCTTCCTCCACCGTTTTTCGCGGTGTAATATCCCTTACCACACATTGGAAACCTTCCACTATGTCCTCCTTTCTTACCATTACCACGGTTTGTTCCACCCATTTTGTTTTGCCTTGTTTGGTAAGTATCGGAAATTCATAACGTGTTTCATCTGTTTTATTTTCAAACTGGGTTTTATAAAATTTCAATACGTTCTCTGTCCAGTCGGGGTGCACCAAAAAGGAAAAATGTTTTCCAACCAGTTCGTCTGTAGTATATCCTGTAAGCGCTTCGAGGCGGGCATTTATAAAAGTAAACAGCCCCCTGTAGTCAGAAGAATAAATAACATCGCCCACTTCTTCAATCATTTTCCGCAACCTTTGTTCACTGCCTCTTATTTTTGCTTCTGTCAACTTTCTCTGTTTAATGCTCCTGTTCAAGTAAATCAGTACCAAAAGAATAACCAGCATGCTTGTGGCAGCAGAAGTATAATTACTTATAAGCGATTGGCGGCGCGCTGCCGCAACGGAATTTCTCCATACGGTCTTTGCCTGTAATTCTTCCGTTACCAATTCGCTTGCTTTGGCTACAATTCTATTTAGCATTAAATTTTCCGGGTCTTCGGCCCTGAATAATTTGGGCTCTTTTTTAAAACCGCTAATGCTCAGGGAATCTATACCGGGCATATCTTTCTTTATATCCGACAAAAGCTGTTCAAGTTCATTAGCCTTTTTCAGCTCTAGGGAGCTGTTCTTTACCGAATCAAGAAGTTTTTGAATGGATTTTCTCAAGGCAAAATCATTCAGGCTTGTTTGCCGGGCATAATCGGGCCGGTGGGAGAGCACGAATTTATCGAAGGAATTTTCAACGGCTACCGCGTTCAACTGAATTTGGTAAGCAGTCTCAATAATACGGTCGGTATGGCTTTCAATGGCAGCAGATTGCTCGGCGGTAATGAAATTTTCGCGGGCATAATACATGCTGGGCAGCCTTAAAATAAGGGCCATAAAAAAAAGGGCTGTTACTATCCGTTCTATTTTCATACTTGTGCTTAGGGCGAGGTACAAGTACAATATTACAAAATATTGCCATATATTTTATGATATTGGATAGGTATTGAGATGATATTAGCGGTAATGAATGAGATATTAGCTAATTAAGGTAAATTACTATCTTTGTAATATGATAACGATTTTAAAACCAGTTATTTAAAATAAAACAGAATGAAAAAAATACTATTCTTTGTGCTCTTAGTTTTTTGTTTTTCAGTTACCAAAAGTCAATGTTCATTAATTTACGGCGTAACCGGTACAGGGTACCCCTGGTCGGTTATTTCAGTGGATAGATATACGGGTGCCTACTCAATTCTTGATACTATATCCTCTATGCAAAACTTAGTTTCAGGAACTGAAACTATTGAAACTGATAGTGACAGATATGTTACGTTTGGATTGGATACATCTATTGCTAATAATCTTCGTATTTATACAGTAGACCTTCGTACAGGAAGGGTTTTATATCAACCCATATGCGATTCGATACTTACAGATGTGCATTACGATGCAAAACGAAAAAAAATATTTGCTTTATTACAAAGAGGTTCATATCCTTCTTACCAATTATGGCTTGTTACGGTAAATCCATATAACGGAAGCTTTAATGCGATTGACAGCATTACAGGAATGAGGGATGTAGTAGAGGAAACTTCTACACTCGGTATTGATAGCGGAAGATATTATGTAATGGGTTTGGATAGTTCATCGATCGAATGGCTTTATGCATTGGATGAAACAACAGGACATATTAAATATAAAAAGCGTGACTCAAATGTGTATGAATGCCAGTACGACACGATTTCTAAAAACATATATTGTATAAGTGATAGTGAGGATATGTATTATACCTATAAACTTTTCTTTAATACGTTGAATCCTGTTACAGGTATAGTTACCGTTGGTGATAGTATTCCTTACATGAGAGAAGTTGTTTTTGAGACTTCAGCATTTGCCCAGGATAGTTTGAAATACTTTGTGGTTGGAATGGATTCAGCAAACTACCAGGATTTTTATACCATAAAAGCTACTACAGGGAATACTTTAATGAGGCCAATGCTTGGTGGTGGCTCATTGAACTATGAAGGTACGGAATATATGCCTTGTAACTGCAGTAATAGTTTTAATGAACCCATTTGCATAGCCACCATTGATACCGCCACCAATAAAGCGGAGGTAATATGGGGAAGAACAAACTCACCTCCTGCCGGAGGCTATGGCTATTACTATATTTATAAAGATTCTACATTAGGGTATGAATTAACCCATACACAGCCGCTGGATTCTTTGAGTGAATATATTGACCTTCTTTCCGATCCATCTTTAGGGCCGGTAAGTTACAAATTAGCAACCTATGATTCCTGCGGAGAATCATCATTAAGTGCACCACATACAACCATATATCTTACCACTACTTCGGTAATAAATGCCTTTATTTTAAACTGGACCGCTTATGTAGGATTTACTCCTTCTAAATACCGCATCTTCCGCGGGCCTGCTTTAAATGCCATGGTGCAAATTGATTCAGTTCCGCCTTCTGTTTTAACATACACCGATTCATTTCCTCCCTTAGGTTCCATCTATTTGGTTGAAGCGGTTAATCCATCCGGTACTTGTATACCAACCCATGCACCTCATAATGGTTCATCATTGCTTTCCGGTTCTTTCTCTAATGGATTTAATACAAAGTTATTAGGCGTTAATAATATTGGCTCTACTGTCAACAAGTTGAATATTTACCCCAACCCAAGCAATGGAATGTTTACACTGAGTTACTCTCTGAATGCCGGAGGCAATGTTAAAACAACCCTGGTAAATGAACTCGGGCAAATTGTTTATGATAAAACCGAACAAAGAAGTTCAGGCAATATTACCGAACAACTAAGCCTGGAGAACCTTGCATCGGGTATTTATTCATTGCGTATGCAAACTGATAACGGTATTATGGTGCGCAAGGTTGCTATTGTAGGTAACAGATAAATCTATTTTTTCTTTTTCTTGTATTTCTCTATAATGGCTTCTCCCATTTCAGCACAATCGCTTAGCATGTCCTCTGTAATATCGAGGAGCATTTCATCCGCATTCTTAAAATTGATGCAGCCTTTCTGAAATTTGGCCTTCTTTAATAACTTGGAATATTTTTCGTGAATGGGTTTGCATCCATACATGGGCAATACATGCAGGCTCATATAGTTTTTCTGGTTGGCAAGCCCGTATAAAAAAAAGTTATTGAATTTGTATTGTATCATTTCGGTGCCCATCATGGGGCTCACTTCCGCCTTTACATTTTTATTCGTCTTTAGTATCAATTCATGAATAGAACTCAGCAAGGCTTTCTTTTCAGGCTCTTGTTTGTTGATATATTCGTTAATAGTCATACTGCAATGTGGATGTTTTCACAAATATAAAGCAATCTTTCAAATTCATTACATTTGTTTCATGAAACAAAGACTGTGCAATACACTTGGACTTATAGCAGGAATAATGCTTAGCACCTGCGCTTATGCATATAGCGGAATGGATGGAAACCCTTTTACAAAGGCTCAAAATGATTCCCTGAAAAAATTGCTTAAGGGATTTCCTGTCAACAGCCAGTTAGCTATTGCCATGGTAGAGAACGATAAAGTGGTGTATGCCGGAATCATAACAGATAAAGATTCATTCCACCTGGTTGAAAATAAAGATTCCATCTTTGAAATAGGTTCTTTAACTAAAGTTTTTACCTCCGTATTACTTTCCAATTTTGTGAATAAGGGCCTTTTAAAAACCTCAGACCCGGTGAAAAGTTTTTTTGATTTTCCACTTAAACAAAGTAGTTTGAATGGGAAAGAAATAACGCTCGAAAACCTGGCTAATCATACATCGGGCTTGCCGCGTATAGATATGAGCATGATGAACGGCAACACAGATATGAATAATCCTTATAAAGAATATGATGAAAAAATGCTGGATGATTACTTGCAAAATAAAATGAAATTGGATACTGTTCCCGGAACAAAGTTTAGCTATTCAAACCTGGGCGGGGGTTTGCTGGGCTATATACTATGCCATAAAGCTAATAAGAGTTATGAGGAGCTGCTGCAGCAAAATATTTTTATTCCACTGGGAATGAAAAGTACAACCACTGATATTGCATTAATAAAAAACAGGCTGGTAAAAGGACATAACGCCAGCGGGGATGTAACGGAAAACTGGACTTTTACGGATGTTACTGCAGGCGCAGGAGCTATAAAATCATGCGCATCGGATATGGTTAATTTTATGCGGGCCAATTTCAGGGAGAACATCATACTTGCATTGCCGCGTGTAAAAACCTTTACCCTAAACCCCATACGTTCCATAGGGCTTGGCTGGATTATTCAAACCCGGAAAAATGGCGATACGGTATGTTGGCATAATGGAGGCACAGGAGGCTACAGAAGTTGCCTGGTTATGAATGTGGATAAAAAAAGCGGTGCAGTTATTTTGTCAAATGTTTCTTCGTTTCATCCATTAAATGCGAATATTGACAAGCTTTGCTTTATACTGGCTGCAAAAAATTAAGTTCACCGGAAATATCTGTTAACGGAATACCTGTACCTATAAATTTTTTATAGCTTTGCGGTAACAATGAGAAAAAAATACTATGGCAGTCTATCGTTTTAAGGTATCATTTGAAGATGATGAAAGCATTATCCGCGAAATTGAAATAAAGTCTACTCAAACTTTTGAGGATTTTCATAACACTATCCAAACCTCTATCAGCTTTGACAGCGCACATCCCGCATCATTTTTTGTAAGCGGCGAAACCTGGCGCAGGGGCAAGGAAATAGTCTTTTTGCACAAAAAGCATAGCAGCGGACTGAAAGGTACCTGGATGCACGAAACCAAAATTGCCACTTTCGTGGAAGACCCTCACCAAAGGTTTATTTATGAATTTGATCCCGATGGAGGAAACTGGATACTTCTTGCAGAACTCATGAAAATTATTCCCGATGCTTCAGTAACATACCCACGTGTAAATAAGAGTGTTGGTGCGGCTCCGGCTCAATACAAGGTTACCTCGCCCGATGAAATTCCGCCGGTTGAAGAGGAAGAGGACGAAGTTGCTGTTATTGATGATTCCGAAGATACATACGTACATCCCGAGGCGGAAGCCCATATTGATATTGCCGAAGAAGCGGAAGTAATGCCTCGCCGAATAATAAAAGAAGCTGCCGCCGATATATCGGAAGATGAAGCTATTGAAGAAGCAACCGAAGACGATGACGGTATGCTGGATGAAGAGGATGAAAGCGCTGAACAGCATGAAGAAGACTTTTCATAGAATAGTTGAAAATTGAAAATGGAGGATTGATAATGTATTTTAATTAATTCTGAATTTTCAATTATGAAGTTGCTATTCGCTTCCCAAAACAGGCATAAGATAGAGGAGATAAGGCCACTATTGTCCCGATCTATTGAGTTGCTTTCCTTGACAGAACTAAATTATTCAGAAGAAATTCCTGAAACATCTCCAACTCTGATTGGCAATGCTTTGCAAAAAGCTCAATTCATATTTGATAAGTTTAAAATGCCCTGTTTTGCTGATGATACAGGCTTGGAAATAGAAGCACTTGATGGCAGGCCGGGTGTATACTCAGCAAGATATGCGGGCGAAAATAAAAGCGCCGACGATAATATTCAAAAAATATTGGGCGAATTGCAAGGCATGGAAAACAGTGCTGCCATATTTAAGACAGTTATAGCGCTTGTCGGTGTTACCGATAAACCCATGCTATTTGAAGGGATAGTGAAAGGCACTATTACAAAAGATAAGCGAGGCATCAACGGTTTTGGCTACGATCCTGTTTTTATGCCCGATGGCTATTCCATAACCTTTGCCCAAATGAGTTTGGAAGAAAAAAACAAACTCAGCCACCGCAGCAGGGCTGTGAAAAAGTTTGCCGAGTGGTTGGGAAATAGGGTGGATGAGACGGTATAAATCGTATCTTAGTACCTCAATGTAATGGAAAATGAAAGGAGTCCATTGGAAATACTGCTTGATTTTTGTTTTAATTCCATTTTTTTCTTTTGCTCAAAAAGATAGCACTAAAGTCAAGTACTCTCCATATATTAGTATAAATGCCGGTATTAGATTTCCATCAGGAATTCAATACGGACAATTTAGTAGTTCATTCGATACGTATGCAAATGTTGGACCTTTTATGAATATCTATGCTACAGTGCCTATAAATAATAGTTGTTTTGGTATTGCGGGAATGCTTGGTTATAGCTTAAATACATATAACACATTTACTATTCCCAATACTTATGACGCATCTCAAGTGACATCTATAAATGCCGGAAATTTTGGCATTTTTACTGCAATGCCCGGAATATATGTTACAATTCCGGGGCGGAGTACCTCAATTAATTTTCGGTTATTAGGAGGATTGGTTTATTTTAAATCTCCGCAAGTAAGCTATACCGGAGAATTTAATAATTATGCTTTGGCTCCGGGCTATGGAGTAACTGAGGACGGCACTTGGATTATAGGTGGAGAAAGTACAAATTCTTTTGCAATTGATATAGGGGCATCTCTAAAAGTTATGTTTTCAAAAAGAATTTTTGGAATATTAAATGCCGATTTTTTGTATTCAGGTTTACATGGAGGAATAAACACAAATACACAATTCGAGGGTATTTATAATGGTGCGCAAACTACATACAGTTATGAGAATTTATATTCTTTTTCATATACTTATCTTACTCCACTTGATATAACCATAGGTATCTGCTATAAATTGTAATGTTTTGCGTGAGGGTTTATATTATACCCTAATCCCAATACTTTCTTATCTTTGTAATACTAATATACCGGAACATGAAAAGATTATTACTCCTTGGAATTTTACTTGTTGCATTTGCCAATTCAGGCATTTCTCAAATAACCATCACCCAATCTGATATGCCCCAATCGGGCGATACCCTCCGCGTAAGTACTACGACCGACAGCACCGGATTGCCAACGCCCTCTATGACCGGTGCCGGAATTACATGGAACTATTCCGCGCTTATTCCGCATTCCCAAGGGGTTGATACTTTTTTGAATGTTTCTTCAACACCATTAGGTTACCAGTTTTATTTTAATAATGCAGTTTTATATCCGAATTATGCATCAACGGTGGCCCAATCGGGAGTTGATTTTCCTGCACTTGGAGGTGTTACTATAACAAGTGTGATAAATTATTTTAAAGATGAGGCATCTAATTATGAGAGCGTAGGATATGGGGCCACTATTAATTCTCTTCCTACCTCGGTGAAAGATGATACGATTGATATAGTTTATCAATTCCCAATGAATTATGGCAATAAAGATTCATGTCATTCCAGCAATGGTGTAAGCATTGCGACGCTGGCTTATTACGGAACTAATCAATACCGGGTGAACCATGTAGACGGATGGGGAACGATTACAACTCCCTATGGAACCTTTTCAGCGCTCCGGGTAAAAACCCTTATTTATCTTTCCGATTCTATTTATGTCCATGCACTTAGTTTAGGGTTTAGGGTTCCTCAACCCGAACAAATAGAATACAAATGGCTTGCAAATGGTCAGCATGTGCCGGTATTGCAAATAAATGAAACAACAGGAATAGGTGCTACCCGTCAATATATTTACCGTGATAGTATGAGAAACGGATTATTGGCAGTATCTGAAATAAATTCTGCTGTAAAGAATCTTTCTTTATATCCCAATCCTGCTACAGAAAATACTACCATAAGCTATGCCCTGGCTAATTCCTCTCTTGTAAATATTAATGTTTACTCGGTTGACGGAAGATGTGTGAGCAAGGTTTTTAATGGTGACCAATCAACAGGGAACCATACCATCAGTGTGAATGTTAGCAATCTTCAAAGCGGGATTTATTTGCTTGAAATAGAATCAAACGGCACGCAAACAGTGAAGAAATTGGTAGTGGTGAAATAAATTCTGCTTACCCTTCCGTAGGTTTGGCGGGTGTTTCGAATAATAGCTGGAAAAACTTTAGGTCAAGCCACTTGTTGAATTTATAGCCTGCTTCTTTAAAATGCCCTACTTCTTTAAAGTTAAATTGTTCATGCAATTTGATGCTTGCTATATTGGCTGCATCAATAGCGCCAATCAAAGAATGTACATTATTTTGCTTTGCCGATTCAATGATTTTTTCGAGAAGCATACTTGCAATGCCTTGTCTGCGGTAATCTTTATGCACATGTACGGAATGTTCCATAGTATATTTATAGGCAGGCCATGCCCTAAAGGGACCGTATGAAATAAATCCTGCAATCATATTATTTGTTTCGGCAACAAATACGGGCTGCTTGGCTGCTTTCCTTTCTTTGAACCATTTTTTTCGCATTTCTAATGTATGAGGAAGGTATGAATAGACAGATGTGGTATGTATAATGGCGTAATTATATATCTCCAATATTTCCGGAATATCTTTTTCTTCTGAAAGGCGGATGGCAATCATAGCTTGGTTTTATGCAGACAGATTAAATATCGTTTGCATATCCTCATTTGAAATTTCAAAGTCGAATACTTGCAGATTTTCCAGTAAGTGTTTTTCACTGCCTCCTTTCGGAATAGGGCAAACATTCTTTTGTTGAAGAAACCATCGTAGCGCTATCTGTGCAGGAGTTTTACCATATTTTTTACCCAATGCAATCAAGGCAGTGTCTTGATTCACTTTTCCTCTTGCCAGCGGAGTATAAGCGGTAAGTAAAAGATCATGTTGCCGGGTATATTGCAGCATTTCATCCTGTTTTATATAAGGATGATATTCCACCTGGTTGCAGAATATGGGTGCTTTTTTACGGGCTTTTTCCAATTGTGCAATCGTAAAATTGCTTACCCCAATTAATCTTGCATATCCTTTTCCGTGGCATTCTGAAAGTAGATCTACTGCAAGCGCATTGGCTGCATCATTTCCCGGCCAGTGCAACAAAAGAAGGTCTACATAGTCAGATTGTAACCTCTTAAGGCTTTGTTCAACCGCAGGTACAAAATTCTTCTTGGTGAAATCGGTAGGCCAGATTTTAGTAGTAATGAAAAATTCTTTTCTCGCTAAGCCCGAATTCTTCACGGCATTCCCCACTACTTCTTCATTGCGGTAAAACTGCGCCGTGTCTATATGCCTATACCCAAGGTTAATGGCTAAAGAGATGGCATTTTCACCTTCCTTGCCTGTCAGTTGATAGGTTCCTAAACCCAACGCAGGGACTTTCTCTTTACCTATGGTGATATATTCTTGCATGGTTTGCCGGCAAAGATAATTAGCTTTGAAGCATAATAATAATAATTTCGTCTTACGGTTTAAATAAAGGGCATGGGCATAATAAGATCAATGGGGGAAAACCCAAGCGGTGAGCGATTAAAAAGAGTTGAGCAATCGTCTAATTACCGTGATGGTATTTTTCAAAATATCAGTGTAACCACTGTAATGAATGAAAAAGGGTCCTTCTTCAAAACCTTTATCAAGTTCCTGAATAAGCCAAAAGCTACGGTTCCGCCAAAACCGCTCCCTTCTGTAAAAACCGACTTAAAAAATTTGCCGGATGGAAATCCGGTGCTGGTTTGGTTTGGGCATTCATCATATCTTATAAAGATAGAGGGTAAGCATATTTTGGTGGATCCCGTATTTAGCGGATATGCTTCTCCATTTAAAATGAAATCGGCTAAAAACTTTGCCGGTACTAACGTTTACAAGGTAGAGGATATGCCTCCCATTGATATTCTTTTGATAACACACGATCACTACGACCATCTGGATTATTCCACCGTATTAAAATTAAACAGCAAAACGAAATATATCATCACTTCATTGGGTGTTGCTTCGCACCTTGAATACTGGGGTTTTGATATGAATAAAGTCATAGAACTTGATTGGCACGACAGTACAGAAAAGATACCGGGAATAAAATTTACCTCTGCACAGGCAACAGGGTTTTGGCTTTTACATCCAGGCTTGCCTGAGCGGTTTCTTCGGGCATCATGTGTATGCTCTGCCATGCCTCATTGTATTGGCCCGATTCAAGAATAGCAAGGTCAAAAGGGCC
>Ga0206858_1117_pt1 | contig 20797 bp, 21 predicted proteins | sample Alteio_BWOrgCont_46_FD_152622 | JGI IMG/M metagenome (GOLD analysis project Ga0206858, IMG submission 152622) | Enriched cells from forest soil in Barre Woods Harvard Forest LTER site, Petersham, Massachusetts, United States -... | ecosystem: Environmental > Terrestrial > Soil > Temperate forest >... | reverse complement strand
TGCAACTGTTTCATCTGCTGATAAAAAAAAATATGATGCTGTAATTAAGCAGGCGCAAAAAGCATTTACTGAATGGTGCTTAGTACCTGCACCAAAGCGTGGCGACATTGTACGCCAAATTGGCGAAGCCTTAAGAAAGAAAAAACATATATTGGGTGAACTGGTAAGCTACGAAATGGGCAAAAGCTTGCAGGAAGGATTGGGCGAAGTACAGGAGATGATTGATATCTGCGATTATGCAGTAGGTTTATCAAGACAATTGCATGGCTTAACGATGCATAGTGAACGTCCGGGGCATCGTATGTACGAGCAATATCATCCAATCGGGATAGTAGGAATTATTTCAGCTTTTAATTTCCCCGTTGCGGTATGGAGCTGGAACGCAATGTTGGCATGGATTTGCGGCGATGTATGCATTTGGAAACCGAGCGAAAAAACACCGCTCTGTGCTATTGCCTGTCAGCATATTATTGCAAAAGTATTTAAACAAAATAGTGTACCCGAAGGCGTTAGTAACCTAATCATCGGCGATAAAGAAGTGGGCGAATGGATGAGTGGCAATAAAAACATTGCCTTAGTTTCTGCCACCGGAAGTGTGGGTATGGGCAAAGCTGTTGCAACGGCTGTTGCCGAACGCCTTGGAAAAAGCCTGCTGGAACTCGGCGGTAATAATGCCATCATCATTACAGAAAATGCAGATATCAATATCGCTATGACAGCTGCTGTTTTTGGTGCAGTCGGTACAGCCGGACAACGTTGTACTTCATCCCGCCGCTTAATCATCCATGAAAAAATATACAAAGCATTTAAAGAAAAATTAATCAATGCCTACAAACAATTAAAAATCGGCAATCCATTAGATACAAAAAACCATGTGGGACCATTGATTGATAAAGCCGCTGTAACAAACTACTTGAATGCAATTGAACAGGCAAAAAAACAAGGTGCCGTATTTATTGTAGAAGGTGCTGTTTTAAAAGGCAAAGAATATAAAAGCGGCTGCTATGTGCAACCTTGTATTGCCGAAGTAAAAAACAGTCTCGCAATTGTACAACAGGAAACCTTTGCACCCATCTTATATCTTATAAAATACAAAACATTGGATGAAGCCATTGCCTTACAAAATGATGTACCACAAGGTTTATCCTCGTCTATCATTACAACTAATTTACAGGAAGCTGAACAATTTCTTTCTGCTGCAGGCAGCGATTGCGGCATAGCCAATGTAAACATCGGCACCAGCGGAGCCGAGATTGGCGGCGCTTTTGGCGGCGAAAAAGAAACCGGCGGCGGACGTGAAAGCGGCAGTGATGCCTGGAAAAATTATATGCGCAGGCAAACGAATACAATTAATTATACGGATAAATTGCCCTTGGCGCAGGGGATTAAGTTTGATTTGTAAAACCACACACAATCCCCTAAATATCCCCAAAACATCAACACCGCCTAATAAAACGTACCTTCGCCGTTGTTGGTCGCCTGACCAACAACTTCCGCTAAGATAAAATATCAGCCATCAAGAAAATGCGTCAATATCCCCAAATTTTCACCGCCGCCATTTTCATAAAATTTAGCACTGCTGTACAAATACGCTTCAGGTGTTTTAGATAATTGCCATTTAGGTTGTATTGGATTGTTATGAATATAATCCAGTTTTTGCATAAACACTTTATCCGTAAACAATGGAATCGCTAATGAATTGCGCTCCCATATTTGGTATTTTCTATCAGAGGCTTTCACTATTAAATCCTTCAACATCGGGTCGTCATGCATTCGCATAAACATAAGAATACTTCTTGCCGTAAATTTCATAAAATCACGTTGAAAATCGTTTCGTTTAACTCCATTTTGAACTTGCCAGATAATATGAAAATGATTGGGCATTATAACAAAGGCATATACAATTATCTCTTTTGCAATAACACGGTGCTGCAATGCCTCTATTAAAATTTTTTTATGAAATTCATTTGCAAGAATTGGCAACCAATTCAAATTGGTCGCAGTAAAAAATTCGACCGGATGTTCTTTAAAATACATACAGCATAATTGTTGTTGGTCAGGCGACCAACAACGGCGGAAGGTTGCATCTTTTCATATTTTCTCTGGATTTTATTGGTATAATTTATCAGTCAAAATTCTCAGAGTGCCGTATAGAAAGTTGCTCGTTGTTGAGATATTACTCTTGTTGGTCGCTTACCGTTATTAGTTGCCTGAGCACCTGCCGTTGTTGGTCAGGCGACCAACAACGGCAGGTGCGATAAAACCACCCACAATCCCCTAAATATCCCCAAAACACCAACACCGCCCAATAAAACGTACCTTCACCAAAATAACTATAATAAAACATGGGTAAATCGCAAGAGACATTTAGTAAAAAAGAGAATGAAAAAAAGAGATTAAAGAAGAACAAAGAAAAAGAAGAAAAGCGTGAAGAACGCAAAGCCAATGGCAAAAAAAGCTCCAACCTGGAGGATATGATGGCTTATATTGACGAGAATGGAAACATCTCTTCTACCCCACCCGATCCAAGAAGAAAAATTGTAGTTAAACAGGAAGACATCCAGATAGGCGTACCCAAACAAGGCGAATACAACCCGGCAGATGATATCCACAATGGCGTTGTAACGTTTTTCAACCACGATAAAGGCTACGGATTTATTAAAGACACACAAACCCAGCAAAGCATTTTTGTACACATCAATGCCTTATCCGGTCCCATAAAAGAAAACGACAAAGTAACGTTTGAAGTTGAAATGGGACAAAAAGGATTGAATGCTGTTTCAGTAAAAATTATAAGCTAATTGCAATAACGGAATTTACAAATGAATTGATTACACGAATTTGGAATGAACAGATTCTGTGTAATCAATTTTAATAGGCCTTCAGCCAAAATCAAAAATCACCAATCACAAATCCTAAATCAGATTGGTTTATCTCTCCCGATAAAACGTTCTTTCCCCAATAAAAAATTAACGGCACGTTGCACATTTCGTTCAATCGATTCTTCTGTTTTAAGATGATGCAGGTATCTCGATATTTCTTTTTGCAAAGAAGGCGACAGTTTTTCAAACACAGCTTTTGCTTCTTTATTTTTCGCTAATGCTTTTTCAAATTTTGAATGTATCGGCACTGTTCGGTCGCTGCCGTCATAACAAATAGATATAGCAATCGTATCACCAACATCTTTACCGGCAGCCCTACGCATAGGACCATTAAGGTACAAACGCCATTTGCCGCTATACTTTACGATGGTTTGAATAAACGATTTTTCATTAACCACAATGCGAACAGGTATATGCCCTTTTTCTTTACCAGCTTCTGCAAAAAGTTCTTTTAAAATACCTGCAGGCAACAATACATAAGGGTTTACACCAATTATAAATATTTTAGCCGAGAACGATTTCATTGTTCTAAAATAATTAATACTTAGCTAAAAATGATGGCTTGCGACAATAAAAACGCCCCGATATCGTTACCCTATTGAAACCTAAAAAATCTATGAAAATAATTCTGTGTCCTCTGCTGCTTGTTATTTTTGCAGCCTGCTCCAGCAGCAAATCCGTTTCGCAAATCCGTGCCGAAGCCAATTCCGAAGAAGTTTTATATACAGCACTCGTTTCTAAAATAGATGCACTCGATAAAAAGCGTTCTGAAAAGGTTCAATCCGGCGAGTTGGACGAAACAACAGACTCTATCACCAAAGTATATTTAACCCAGCTTAAAGACAGTGTGGACTTCCGTCTTCATTATTTCAATGCCTTGATAAGCAATAAAAAAATCCGTAAAAACAGGCAGAACATCATAGCTTACCTCAATGCAACTGAAAACGATTACTCAATCGATTTGCAAAATGTATATGTGCTGGATGATTTGTTTGGCGCTTCTACTTTCAGCAGGTTAAACACGGCTGCATTTTTTGGCCCCGGCGAATATGCATTATCCGATTCTACTACTACCGAAGCAGACAGCGTGATGTACACTGTTTCCAAGCAAGCACTGGATTTTTCTGCCAACCATCACAGCAGCAAATTAAAAGCAATGTTTATTGTATTGGGCTATGCCGATGAACAGGACATAACAACCGGCTCGGGCTTATACAATGACCTGATAAAAAATTTCCCCGACAGCAATGCTACCCGTAAGCAATTGAATACTGAATTGTCCAACAGAAGAGCGCATTCCATCAACACTATATTAAAAAGAGAGTACGATACATTGGCACCAACCTATCAAGGCAACCTCAACACATCTTTTATGGCAACAGGAAAAGGCGAACAACTACCACCGGGAAATAAAACCGATTATCAACCAATAGACCCTGCCAGAAGAGTGGTCTTGGTTTATTGGAGCATATTGCCCGATTTAAATGTGAAATAAAAAGGCAACAAACATAAAACCTCCTCCTGTATTCACTTGAACATTGAAAATTGAACATTGAGCATTGAACATTTTAATTTGCACATTAAAAATTGAACATTCCTAAAATATAAATTGGGGCTATCAACAACCCTCAATACCAAACACCAGTCCGGGCTGTACGTTACAAGTCCGGCACAAACCCACGCACCAGCCATCACCGGGCTTTCCACTTCCATCCCGCAGCCCATCAACATTTATAGATAGCAGGCAACATTAAAAAGGAACAGTGAATCACTTCAATAGCATAGAAACGGATAAACCGGATTCAATAAATAAAAAGGATTTTGTCTGCACTTTATAGTTGAGGTAAGGTAAAAAACCCGTGTCATCCGTGTTCCAAAATCAAACATTCTTTTATTTTTATTATATTGCACAAAATTTAAGGCTATCCAATTTATAGCAACCATACAAAAGTTCCTCAACGCCAATCTTGATTTACTCAATCATCGAAGATAAGCGTTGCTAACCTCCCACACATTGGGAGGAGTTTTCTGTATTCCATTCTTTCATTATTCATTCTTTAATTTTTAAATTATCATGCAATCAACTATTCAGGCATCTGCCGGCACACAACAATATATCGACTTAGAAGATAAATACGGCGCACATAATTATCATCCATTACCCGTAGTATTAAACCGTGGCGAAGGTGTATTTGTATGGGATATAGATGGCAAGCGTTATTTCGATTTCTTAAGCGGTTACTCTGCAGTGAACCAGGGACACCGCCATCCAAAAATTATGGAAGCTTTAATTGAACAGGCAGACAAACTAACGTTAACGAGTAGGGCTTTTTACAATAATATTTTAGGAGAGTTTGAAAAATATATCACATCATATTTTGGTTATGACAAAGTATTGCCGATGAACACCGGCGTAGAAGCGGTAGAAACAGCCTTAAAGCTGGCACGCAGATGGGGATACGATGTAAAAAAGATTGCTGAAAACAAAGCTAAGATTGTAGTAGTAGAAGAAAATTTTCATGGGCGCACCTCTACGGTAATTTCTTTTTCAACAGATCCATCTTCCTATAAAGGCTTTGGTCCTTATATGCCGGGCTTTGTACAAATCCCTTACAATGATTTGGCTGCATTGGAAAAAGCTTTTCAGGATAAAGATGTGGCAGCATTTTTATTTGAACCCATACAAGGCGAAGCTGGCGTAATGGTTCCGGATGAAGGATACTTAACGGGCATACGCAATTTATGTACCGAATACAATGTATTAATGATTGCCGATGAAATACAAACCGGATTGGCAAGAACCGGAAAGATGCTGGCATGCGATTATGAAAATGTACGTCCCGATGTTTTAATACTGGGCAAAGCTTTAAGTGGCGGCACTCTACCGGTAAGCGCAGTATTAGCGGATGATGAAATTATGCTGACAATAAAACCCGGCGAACATGGAAGCACCTATGGAGGCAACCCATTAGCATGCGCCGTTGGCATTGCATCCTTACAGGTTTTAAAGGAAGAAAACCTTGCCGAAAAAGCAACCGAACTCGGTGAATTATTACGCAGCGAATTAAAAAAACTAAACTCTCCATTTATTGAAACAATACGTGGAAAAGGTTTATTAAATGCCATCGTAATAAAACACAGCAATCCGGAAGCTGCCTGGGATTTGTGTTTGCAATTAAAAGAAAATGGTTTGCTGGCAAAACCAACGCACGGTGATAAAATCCGTTTTGCACCACCGCTTGTTATTACTAAAGAACAGATATTGGAAGCAGTTGCAATTATTGGAAAAGCACTTTTAAGTATTAAGTAGTAGGTAGTAAGTATTAAGTCGTGAATTAAAAGCACCTACTTAATACTTAACACTTAATACTTACTATCTTCGTAATATATGAACACACACTTACATCATACCGAACAACATTTAAAAAGTTCTGCATTGCTTACCGATATTGTTATTGGCATGAGCGATGGGCTCACGGTTCCGTTTGCGTTGGCAGCGGGATTAAGTGGTGCTGCGGTAGATAGCCATATTATTGTGATTGCCGGCATTGCCGAAATCTGCGCAGGCAGCATTGCCATGGGCTTAGGCGGATACCTTGCCGGTAAAACAGAAATAGACCATTATGAAAGTGAAGTGAAAAGAGAATATGACGAAGTAGAAACCTTGCGCCACCGTGAGATTGAAGAAACAAAAGAATTTTTTGCCAATATAGGCTTAAGCCCTTCCTTACAAACACAAGCCACAGAAGAAATTGCACAGGATAAAGACCGCTGGGTTGACTTTATGATGAAATATGAATTAGGTCTTGAAAAGCCTGACCCAAAAAGAGCTACTAAAAGTGCCTTAAACATTGGGCTTTCGTATATCGCCGGAGGCATTATTCCTTTAAGCCCTTATTTTTTTGTACATGATTCTTCCGAGGCTTTAAAAATATCCGTTGCTGCTACATTAATGTGCCTCTTTGTTTTTGGATATTTCAAAAGCAGGATTACGGGCATCAATGCATTGGGTGGCGCTTTAAGAGTTACCTTAATTGGTGCGATGGCTGCTGCTGCTGCATTTGGCGTGGCTAAATTTTTTATGCTGCATTAATAATTTCCCCTGAATCTTCGTATGTAAAATGATTGTAAATCGCATCTATGTTATTTGCAATTTAATTTGTTACTTAGTTAAAAATTAACCAATATGAAGAAGATACTTTTGCTTGCAATCGCCAGCCTTTGTTTTTTTAATTTACTCTACGCTCAAAAAAACAAAGCGGCAACCCCCGAAGAACAAAAAGAAATAATCTCACAGTTAGATTCCACCGCATTTTTGAGAGAGTCTGCCGAGAATGCCTGCAAATGCATTGATTCAATTTCATTAACGAATAAAGATCAGGTAGATATTTCAAAAGAAGTGAAACAATGTATTGATAAACAGGTAGTAGTTTATGAAACTACATCCAAGCTATTCAATTCATTAAAAAATCCCGGAAAAAATATTAGTATAGAAATAAACGTGAACCCAGAATCGAATGAATATAAGAAAGCTTATTACGACCTGGAACGATGGCTGGTGGACAGTTGCGCTGCAGTAAGAGTAGCAGCCAACTCTAATAATAAAGAACATGATTTTTCCATATCCAACGACCTTAGGGCAAAAGAACAGTACGACAAAGGCAATGTTTATTTTGATAAAGAAGATTATGCAAATGCACTGCCCTATTTTAAAAACGCTGTAAAAATAGATCCGCAATTTGCATTTGCCTGGGACAATCTTGGTGTCTGCTATCGGAAAACCAATGATTACGACAATGCTATTAAAGCTTACGAAAAATCATTGGAGGTGGATCCTAAGGGACAAACCGCTTTACAAAATATAGCCGTGGCTTATGAATTCAAAAAAGAATATGATAAAGAACTGGAAGCTTACAACAAACTTGCTTCCGTTTATCCGGATGACCCGGAAACCTTCTACGGCATTGGAAGAGTATATCTTTTAAAAAACGATGCAGAAAAAGCACTTGACAATATGTGCAAGGCTTACAATTTATATATAAAAATAAATTCTCCATACCGCTCGGATGCAGAAAAAAATATTCAATACATTTATCAGCTAATGAAACAGAGCGGCAAAGAAGATGCGTTCAATAAAATACTGAAAGACAACAATATTAATACTGGTAAATAAATCCCTTTATAAATGATGCTTATGGTCGGTAGATATATTTTCTATCGACCATATTATTTTACGCTCAAAAGAATGTTGGCGTACGTGGCAATTTTCTTTGGTACAAATGCGGCAGCTAAATTCAAGACAAGGATCAGAATGTACAAACAACTCCATCGATGTTTCAAATTCACTTTTTACAAGATTGGACAAGGCTTCGATTTCAGCATGTGCTTCATGCACATTCAAATACCAGGGCACTGTAAGGTGACAGTCGAGGTGCAGCCTTCCGCCGTACTTTATAATGCGAAGGTTATGCATATCAATCCAGTTTTCACGGCGGTTTACATTTAATAAGCTTACCATTTTATTAAGCAAGGCGGTGTCCACTTCATCCATAATTCCGGCTATGGAGCTGCGCATAATTTTATAGCCCGTAACCATAATAACGGTTGCGAATATCATTGCTACTACACTATCCACCCACCACACTTTTAAAATAAGCAACAATATCAAGCCAAGGACAATGCCGGCAGTTGAATATGTATCAGTTTGCAAATGCTTGCCGCTTGCTATTAATGCTTCAGAATGATTTTCTTTTCCTTTGCGCACACAGAGATACCCCATGATATAATTTACAATAGCAGTAGCTGCTACTAATAGAATACCTGAATCAAGTTTCTGAATAGTATGCGGATGAAAAAGGCTTTTACCTGCTTCGTAAATAATTAAAACACCTGCTACCAATACAAGCGTTCCTTCAACTGCTGCTGAAAGAAATTCAGCTTTACCATGTCCGTAAGGATGATCGCTATCTTTTGGTTTAGCACTCACATATAAACTGTAAATGCCGATAAACCCCGCTATCACATTAACGATGCTTTCCAATGCATCGGTTAATATGGCTACTGAATTGGTTAAATACCAGGCAGCCATTTTTGCTATCAAAAGCAATACACCAATGGCTGTAATGATTTTTTGAAGGCGAAGGTTTTGTTGTTCGGAGTTCAAACAAGGAGATTTTAGCCAACAAATATAAAGGCTATTTTCTTGAATATCCGAGGGTGTTTTTAAATGCTTTTTGGATTGTACCTTTACAGCCCTTTTTAATTGAGAATTGAGAATTGAGAATTGAGCATTAGATACTTGATACAGGATTCTGGATATTAGATATTAGTAGCATTGCCTCTAACAACAAAGAATGGGAAAAGCTAAATAAAGGTATAACGCACAAGAGTGCGACGCAACAATGTTTAATAGCAGCACTCAGCTAAGTACAAAAAAAATAAAAAATGAACATCAAACATTAATCGTAAAACATCCTTTCAGGTTTTTACTTTTAAATTTTGACTTAACAACAAAATGGAACTGAGCAAAAATTACATCCCGAACGAAATTGAATTGAAGTGGTACCAGCATTGGCTGGACAAAAAATATTTTAACAGCAAGCCTGATAACAGGGAAGCATACACGATAGTGATGCCGCCGCCGAATGTTACTGGTGTGTTGCACATGGGGCATGCGCTTAATAATACCATTCAGGATATTTTAATACGCCGTGCAAGGATGCAGGGCAAGAATGCCTGCTGGGTGCCGGGTACCGACCATGCGTCGATTGCTACCGAAGCTAAAGTGGTGCAGATGCTGCGGGAACGGGGCATTACAAAATCATCTTTAAGCCGTGAAGAATTTTTAAGCTATGCCTGGGAATGGAAAGAAAAATATGGCGGCATTATTTTACATCAGTTAAAGAAGCTAGGTTTTAGTATTGACTGGGACAGAGTAAATTTTACGATGGATCCGGATTATTATAATTCGGTTATTAAAACATTTATCGACCTGCATAAAAAAGGAATGATCTATCGTGGCAAGCGGATGATCAATTGGGATGTACGTGCCAAGACAGCGCTGAGTGATGAAGAAGTGATTCATAAAGAAATGCAGAGCAAACTGTATTATATAAAATATTACCTGGATGATAACTCGGTTAAAACAGATACACAGTTTGATGCATTGCATATTACTGTCGCAACCGTTCGTCCGGAAACTATTTTTGGCGACACCGCCGTTTGCGTAAATCCAAATGACGAACGTTATACGCATTTGCATGGCAAGTATGTTTTTGTTCCGTTAATCAATCGCCGTATTCCAATTATTACCGATGAATACATTACTACTGATTTTGGTACCGGAGCTTTAAAAGTAACGCCGGCGCATGACATCAACGATTACCAGTTGGCGCAAAAACATAAGCTGGAAGTAATCGACATCATGAACGATGATGGAACATTAAATGAATCGGCACAATTATATATTGGTGAGGATAGAATGGATGTACGCAAAAAAGTAGTACGTCAATTAGAGGAAGAAGGTTATCTGGAAAAAAACAGAAGACTATACCAATCAGGTTGGTTTTAGTGAACGCACCGATGCAATTGTAGAACCACGCCTGAGCTTGCAATGGTGGGTTAGCATGAAATCGTTGAGCGACCCGGCTTTAAGTGCGGTTGCCGAAGAAGCCATCAAATTTTACCCTCCGAAATATAAAAACCTCTATCGCCATTGGATGGAGAATATTAAAGACTGGTGCATTAGCCGCCAGCTTTGGTGGGGACATCGCATACCGGCCTGGTATGATGCAGAAGGACGTTATGTTGTGGCTGCAACTTTGCCTGAAGCGCAGGAAATGTTCAATGCGCAATATTCAATTCCCAATGCTCAATTAACGCAGGATGAAGATTGCCTGGATACCTGGTTCTCCTCATGGCTTTGGCCGTTTGAGGTATTTAAAGGAATGAGCAATCCGGGTAATGAAGAAATAAAATATTATTACCCAACTAATACATTGGTTACAGCTCCTGAAATTATTTTCTTTTGGGTAGCCCGTATGGTTATGGCCGGTTTTGAATACATGGAAGAGAAGCCTTTTAACGAAGTTTATTTTACAGGTATTGTCCGGGATAAGCTGGGCCGCAAGATGAGCAAGAGCCTTGGCAACTCTCCTGATTTATTAGGATTGATTGATAAGTACGGTGCCGATGCGGTACGTTTTGGCGTAATGATCTCCTCTCCCGCCGGCAATGATTTATTGTTTGATGAAAGCACCTTAGAACAAGGCCGCAATTTCAACAACAAACTTTGGAATGCGTTGAAGCTGATTAAAATGTGGGAAGGGCGCCAAACGCCAAACGCAGAACGCTTTACGCAAAACGACTTTGCTATCAACTGGTTTGAAAACCGTTTGAATGAAGTGAAGAAAGAAGCCGATACGTTAATGCAACAATTCAGATTGAGTGAAGCATTAAAAACAATCTACTCATTGGTTTGGGATGATTTCTGTAGCTGGTACCTTGAATGGATTAAACCGGGCTTTGAACAACCGATTGATAAAGCTGTTTACGATAAAACTATTCATTTCTTTAATGAGTTGATGGTATTATTGCATCCGTTTATTCCTTTTATCACAGAAGAAATATATCATTTATTACAGGAACGTACAGATGATATTTGCATAAAACAACAATCGCCTGCAGGCAATGTAAACCCCATCATCACGCAGCAGGGCGAATTATTGAAACAGGTAATTTCGTCTATCCGTGATGCAAGGAATAAAAATCAGATAAAGCCAAAAGACACCATACAATTGCATATCCAAACAGCTTCATCCGATCAATACAAGGCCATTGAAACCATTTTAAGCAAGCAGGTAAATGCAGCAAGTATTTCTTTCACCAATGAAATTGTTGCCAATACAATTGTAGTAGTGGTAGAGAAAGATAAATTTTATATCGAATCTGAAAAGCAATTGGACAGTGCTTCTTTAAAAGAAGATTTATTAAAAGACCTTGAGCATCAAAAAGGCTTTTTACAATCGGTATTAAAAAAATTAGGCAATGAGCGTTTTGTACAAAATGCAAAACCGGAAGTAATTGCATTGGAACAAAAGAAACAAGCCGATGCCGAAGCAAGGATTAAGACAATTGAAGAAAGCCTGGCAGCGTTAAATTAATAACAAGTCTCATCGCTATAGGGTTGACAACCTTTCAAAGGTTTTCAACCCTTACTTAAAATTTTAGCCAATTAAATTAACATTTTGCAAATATCCAACACAATAATTAGTTGTATCTTGAGTTAACGTTATGATGCTTAAAAAACACACTCTAAAACTAACCGGGATATTATTGTTTGCAATGGCAATACAATTTGCTTTTGCACAAAACCCTTCATCTTCAAAGCCAATCGCTAAGTTTAAGCCACCTGTTGTAAAAACTTATCTTGGCACCAGTACCGGCAGTGGCACAGTCATTACGGTGGACGAAGGAAAAAAAATCATTGCGCTTCCATTAAAGGTTACAGATGCTAAAAACAACAGTTACCCTATTGCATCGTATCAATTTTCGTATAAACGTCGGGGTATTACAGAAGATGATTCTACCGGCAAAGAGTCGCCGCAAAGCGATATGGTCGCTGCCCGTTTTCGTGATACTCCATTAAGCAGCATTTGGGTAGGCACTATTCAGGATGAACTGCACAGCGGCGAAGAGCTTTACTTTTTTGATATCGTTGTAAGAGACCCTCAGGGCAAACTATTCTTTGCACCCGAATTAAAGTTGGTTATCCAGTAATCATTCCGTGTATGATTTCCATACAAGCTGCAAATACATTATCCATTCCCGTTATTAAAGAGTTGGCTTACCATATTTGGCCATCAACTTATGCTCCCATTTTACCGCCCGGGCAATTGGATTATATGCTCAATCTAATTTATAGCGAAGCTTCTTTGCAAAAACAAATGGAGCAAGGGCATCAATTCATTTTAATTTATAACAAGGAGGAAGCTGTCGGCTTTGCAGCTTATTCCCCAAAAGAAAACCCTGCTATTTTTAAACTACATAAATTGTATGTATTACAAAACCAACAAGGAATTGGCATTGGAAAAATTGCAATCGGGTACGTTTGCAATGCTATAAAAAATAAGGGCGCCACACATCTTGAATTAAATGTAAACCGTGATAATAAAGCACTTCAGTTCTATAAAAAAAACGGCTTTGTTATTATTAGGGAAGAGGATATTGATATTGGTGGAGGGTATTTTATGAATGATTATGTATTGAGTTTGGAACTATGATTTTTGAATTTTGTCTGGACTTGGATTTGTTGGATTTTATGGATTCCATGGATTTGCGGAGATTGCAGCGGAGATTGTCTGAACCATGATTTTTGTGATTTAAATGATTCGACTGATTGCGAAGATTAAAGCGAAGATTATCCGCATCTTGATTACCTTATTAGAGATTTCAAGATGAACGAAAATTGAAAAATTAAAGTATTCAATAAATCAAGAGCTACCACTGCCAAGAGCTAAACAAAGTCATAGCATAACAACCAAAATTATCAATTCTCAATTTTCAATTATCAATTAAACAAGCACATGCGTCTCCTTAATAACCCCCATCACAAACACACTCTGCACATGCCCGATATTATCGCTCTGGCTTAATTTGTTTACATGAAAATCATAATAGTCGTTCATGTTCTCTGCTACTACCTTCAACATAAAATCAAACTCACCCGAGATATTATAACATTCAATTACTTCATGCAACTCATGAATGTATTTAATAAACTTAGAGCCCGCTGTTTTATCATGTTGCTTTAGCGATACATAACAAATCACCATCAAGCCCTTCTTCACTTTTGTATGATCCACCAAAGTAGCATATTGCTTAATCACGCCACTGGTTTCAAGACGCTTAATACGTTCATGCACCGGCGATGTACTCAGGTGTACTTTGTCCGAAATTTCCTTTACCGTAATCTTTGCATTTTGTTGTAGCAGACGCAATATCGCAAGGTCGGTAGCATCCAGTAAAACATCGATAGTGGTTTGTTCTTTTTTAATCGCTTTAGCCATCGTTAACGTATTATTTATCCTGTTAGATAGCTTAAATATACAATTTTATCCTGAAATAAATAAACATAGTAGTATTTTATCCTACACAATATATCTTTGCGGTCTAAAAAATAATTTATGTCAACAATTACAAAAGGTGCAATTGATTTCAGTTTGAAATCTAAAGTTGCAGATATGAGCTTAGCCGAATGGGGCCGCAAAGAAATTAAGTTAGCCGAAGCAGAAATGCCGGGCTTAATGGCTATCCGTGCAGAGTACGGTCCGAGCCAACCATTAAAAGGCGCACGCATTGCAGGTTGTTTGCACATGACCATCCAAACCGCTGTATTAATTGAAACATTAACAGCATTGGGTGCCGAAGTAAAATGGAGCTCATGTAATATATTCTCTACGCAAGACCAGGCTGCTGCTGCTATCGCTGCTGCAGGCATCGGTGTATTTGCATGGAAAGGACAAACACAGGCAGAAGCTGACTGGTGTATTGAACAAACATTATTCTTTGGTGGTGCAGACCGTCCGTTGAATATGATTTTGGATGATGGTGGCGATTTAACCAATATGGTTTTTGATACTTACCCTGAGTTGATTGCAAACATTAAAGGTTTGTCGGAAGAAACTACAACAGGTGTTCACCGCTTGTACGAAAGAATGGCGAAAGGCACTTTGCCAATCCCTGCTTTCAACGTAAACGATTCAGTTACTAAATCGAAGTTCGATAACAAATACGGTTGTAAAGAAAGTCTGGTAGATTCTATCCGTCGTGCTACTGATGTTATGATGGCCGGTAAAGTAGCCGTAGTTGGTAGTTATGGTGATGTTGGAAAAGGTTCTGCTGCTTCATTAGCGGGTGCAGGTTGCCGTGTTATCGTTACCGAAATCGACCCTATCTGTGCATTGCAGGCTGCAATGGATGGCTTTGAAGTAAAACGTATGATTGATGCTGTTAAAGAAGCAGACATTATCGTTACTGCAAGTGGTTGCCGTGATTTGATTACCGAACAACATTTCCGTGTAATGAAAGACAAAGCAATTGTTTGTAACATTGGTCACTTTGATATTGAAATTGATATGGCATGGTTGAACACCAACTACGGCCACACAAAAAATACCATCAAACCACAGGTTGATTTATATACAATCGAAGGAAAAGATGTTATCATTTTGGCAGAAGGCCGTTTGGTAAACTTAGGTTGCGCTACAGGCCATCCAAGTTTTGTAATGAGTAACTCATTCAGCAACCAAACCCTTGCTCAGATTGAGTTGTGGACAAACGCTGCTGCTTACAAAAATGAAGTATATGTACTTCCTAAAAAATTAGATGAAAAAGTAGCCCGCTTACACCTTGCAAAAATCGGTGTAGTATTAGACGAGTTGACTCCTGAACAAAGTGCTTACTTAGGCATTTCAAAAGAAGGGCCGTTTAAACCGGAGCATTACCGTTATTAATCGTAACAGATTTTCTTTTTATACAAACCCACTTTTAATTAAGTGGGTTTTTTCTTTTTTGTACCGGGCAGTAAAGCTTTGGGGATCACCGTTGCGTCGCACTCTTGTGCGGAATACCGTTATTGAGCTTTTATTGAAGCGGAGATTATCGCAGCGAATGGCTCATGGTCGTAACTCTGAGTGAAGTTGTGGAAAAATGCCTTAAGCAAGGAATCGAACAATAAATACATTTGTACGTTGCTTACCTAAGCAAATTCAATTTAATGTGAATTAAAAATTAGTTTCAATGGGATTAAATAGTCAAGATCATATTTTCTTTATACAAGAAATCAAAGAGATAAATCTCTGTGATAAAAAAATGTATCAAATTATCGGTTCAGACTTTAGCAAACCGACTGATTTCACAAGATTAAATTATGAAAAACATAATTTAAAAACTTGCAATAATTGTAAAGAAAACTATTCAAGGATTTTTTCTGAAATTGAAGACAGATTCAAAAATTTCCCAAATTGTTGTAAATTTCATAGAAATCTTCTGAACGAAAAGTGGTTTGATAGAAAGGATTTTGAAAACACACCAAGATTATATGTTGACAAATTGTTTTACACGTGGCATCACATCTTACATTTTATAGATACTGATGAATGGAAAGATGAAATCCTTGATTTTATTGAGTATATTTTTAACACGTTTGGAAGTTTCCCTGCAGATTATGGGGAACCATTATATTTCCGGTCATTCACAGAACAATTGGAATCCTTAATAAAAAAATTGCCTGGTTTTGAAGTTAAGAAAAAAGTAATTCTTGATTACATTTTTAATTATAAAAATCCAACAAAAAAGGAAAGGAGGGATTGGAATGTATTAATTACTATTTATAACGATTGGTATAAGACATTCCCCTTTGACCTTAGTTATTTCTCTCACTTAAAAAGCCATTTTGCAAACAATATCCCTTTGCTAGAAAAACTTCACAACAATAAGTATCTTAATTTAACAAAAGGTTCCCCACGTACAAAAGAAAGCTTGATTGACTCATTAGTCGAAATAACCCAAAAAATTATTTCAGAAATAAATACAGTAACCTTATACGAAAGTGGTTATATTGATGACATTGAGAAAATAAAACTGGAGTTTATTATACAAAAACGAAAACAAAAATTAAAAGAAGGTTATTCAAATAAGTCTAATGACCCTGATACGAAGTATAGAAAGATATTAAAAGAGTGGCTGAAAGATGAAATCCACTTCATTAAAGAAATAGAACCAACTCTTAAAAGTATATCAAAGAAAAAAAACAACCTTTATACTGATATTTTAGCAGCTTGCTTCACAATGCAAGAAAATAAGCTTTTTTGGGACGAAGATGAAAACACAAGAACAAGGCAAATTTTAGATCTATTGTCTTCAAATTATTTCACTAAAGATCAGGCTACATATGGGAAATCTGAAACGGGTAAAAAACAAGGTTCCGTGGATGGAGTCATTATAGACAAAACAAAAACAGAATATTTTATAGAAGCCTTTAATCTTAATTCTATCAATAAAGAAATCATAGAAAGGCATATTAATAAATTAGAAAGTAATTATGATTCAAAAGGGCTTTTAAATAAGTTCATTATAGTATACTGCAATGTTCCAGACAATACGTTTGACAAACTTTATACAAATTACCTTGCCTTTATAAATTCAAATCTGAAATATAAATATGAAAAAATTGGAATTATTGAAAAAGAAACTAAATATACAAATATTAAAGTTTTAAAATCTCTTCATCAAAGAGAGAGTAGAGAAGTAGCACTTTATCATATTCTTTTAAAAATGCCTTGTAATTTTTAAAAGAATATTTATTGTACTCCGCCTTGGTTCGTGTCCCAACATTGGCGCAAGCGTCCGCTTGAGCCACACATCAAAAAGATTTATTTCTGTCCCGGCGGGGTCTTCACAACATACTCTAAAAATTATCACACTACAATTGTGAGACCCCTCCGTATAAAAGAGCTTCAATAATTGAAGTGTTAATCCCGAACAAATGCATCCGGATAGTATATTACTTACAATGCCCAATGTATCTATATTTCCGCATATAGGCTCTGCCACTAGCTTAAATAATCAGCCATTACACTCCTGTCCCGGCGGGGTCTTCACAGCCTACTCCAAAAATTATCACACTACAATTGTGAGACCCCGACGTATAAAAGAGCTTCAATAATTAAAGTGTTAGTTCCTTAAATTTGACAAAGCATTTAAACGTCGGGGTTTCATGCTCGGAGTATAACATTCAATGAATTTTGCCCTTTCTGGCGCAAGTCTTCCGAAGGATGACTTGTGTCTACAATGATGCCAGTTTATAACTGGCAAAACAACAATAATTGAAATATTAGTTTCTTAAATTTGATAAAGCATTTAAGCGCCGGGGTTTCATGCATATAGTATAACATCCAATAAAGCACTCGTATTAAAACCCAACCGAAACAAATGCCTCAACTTTGTGCGTAATATTATTAACCTTCATTCATTATGAGAGAATCTGCACCTGACTACTTATTGTTTGATCAAAAAGCGAAAGAGGCATTTTCTATTTTGACGAAAAAATTCGGCTATAAACTTATAGAATCTGTTACAAAACAAAATTATGTAAGACACACATATCGGAACAGATGGAGAAGACGGAAAATTGTAATCGAAAACCAAACATGGCAGGTTGACTATGGGTTTGGCTTTTTTATTTACAACCTTTGGACAAAGGAACATTACATATCATATAATATTCCGTGGGACAAGCAAGACTCTAAATGCATATTTTTGAATCGAGTTAAAGACAAGATATTTGACAGCCTGTATCTAACAAACTTAATTAGCGGTAAGACGTGGAGATTACGGAAAGAAGAATTCACTTACGAATAGCTCAATCTTGACAGAGAAACACTCTACCCACCTTTCTGGTCCAAGTCTTCTGAAGAACGACTTGTGCCTACAATAATGCTAGTTTATAACTGGCGAAAAAAAAGAAAATCAATATCAATCAACACAATCCAACTATGTTATTACCTGCCGACAATAAAGAAATCATCAAAGGAGAAATTGCAGATTCTGTCCCGGCAGGGTCTTCACAGCATTCTGTCCCGGCGGGGTCTTCACAGCATACTCTAAAAATTATCACACTACAATTGTGAGACCCCGACGTATAAAAGAGCTTCAACAATTGAAGTGTCAGTTCCTTAAATTTCATAAAGCATTTTAACATCAGGGTTTTATATAGCATAGTTTTTTGAAATCATGAAAATGATTTGTATTTTATGCCGATGAAAAGACTATCAATCCCTTTATTGCTTGGCATTTTTATATCTTCCTGCCACAAATCCAGAAAAGAACTAATTGTTGGAAAATGGAATGAGACTTTCAATACAGTACTTGATACTTCAAAACAATGGAACTATTATAAAGACGGAACTTGTGAAATAACTGATTATAAAAAAGATACTCTTTACAAATTCAGGTATGAATTAATTAATAAAGACTCAGCAATTGAATTCTTTTACCCGGATACAATTTCCTACGGAATAATCAAATTAACTAATAACATACTTGTTACCGAACATTATGGTTTGTTATTCAAGTTTACGAGAAAATAATCTATCCCAATAGCATACTCTAAAAATTATCACACTACAATTGTGAGACCCCGCGCCGTATAAAAGAGCTTCAATAATTAAAGTGCTAGTTCCTTAAATTTGACAAAGCATTTAAACGTCGGGGTTTCATGCATGGAGTATAACATTCAATGAATTTTGCGTATGAAAACCCCGCCGGGACAGAGATGATTATATCAAACACAGACTAGAATACCAATGCAAACAAACAGCTTGACAATACTTTACAGACCAGTTGGTCCAGAGGAATTAAAATTAATTGAGCAATCAGGTTGGACAAAATTTCCACCACGCCTTCCTGAGCAACCAATCTTTTATCCAGTAATGAATGAAGAATATGCAATTCAAATTGCAAGGGACTGGAATGTTCCTGCTTCTGGTTCAGGCTTTGTAACAAAGTTTGCTGTTAAGACAGACTATGCAAGCAAATTTGAAATTCAAAATGTTGGTGGCGAAATACACAATGAGTTATGGGTGCCGGCAGAAGAACTCGAAGAATTTAATAGCAATATCGTTGGACAAATTGAAGTAACAAAAGAGTTCAAATAAATTGTAACGATCTTCTGTATCCCCAACTGACACAGGTCTCACTTTTTTGGCACAAGTCTTCCGAAGGATGACTTGTGTCTACAATGCTGCCAGTTTATAACTGGCGAACAAAAAAGGAAATCAATATCAATCAACACACCCAACTATGTTATTACCTTCCGACAATAAAGAAATCATCAAAGGAGAAATTGCAGATTACTGGTATGATTGTAATAATGGAATACTGTATTCCTATTCAAAGAGCCCGACAAGAACCATAAAAAACATAACAGAAAACATTGCATTGGTAAAGCAAATTACCGGCAACAAAATAGTTCCATTGCTAATTTACCTAAGCAACTCTCCTGTGCCGGATAAAGCAACAAGAAAGTTTTCAACCGAACAATTACCCAATGTATATAAAGCAATGGCCATGGTTTCAAAACCCGGGCTTTCAAAATTTATCATGAATATTTTATTTAAATTAAAGCAGCCGCCTATCCCGATGAAATCATTTACGGATGATATACAGGCTAGGGAATGGTTAAAACAATATCTCTAGCAGAAACCATATCTTATTACTAAATAGCTTTTCAATTTCTATCCCTAAAAAATAGACAGGCTTAGTTGCGCCTGATACCCTTCAGCTAAAAAATTATTGCACAAAAATTTGCGCAACCAAATAATTGCATTTATATTTACAACCATATAGTAGCAAATAATTTAAACATGGAAATAAGAAGAGATATTTTTCAAGCCATTGCAGACCCTACACGCAGAGCAATTATTGCATTGATTGCCTTACAGGCAATGACACCGAATGCACTTGCCGAACATTTTCACACCAGCAGGCAGGCTGTATCCAAACATATTAAAATACTGACAGAATGCGAATTGGTAACGCAGCAATTATCCGGCAGAGAAATTTATTATCAACTCGAAATAAATAAAATGAAAGAAATCGATCAATGGCTGGAACAGTTTCGTGCAATCTGGGAAAGCCGTTTTAATCAACTCGACAAAGTATTAGCAACCATTAAAAAACAAAAAAAATGAAAAACAATTTGCTATTTGATTTTATCGTTGACAAAGCAACAAAAACTGTTTTTGTAAACAGAGAATTTGATGCAGACCTTTCGCTGGTATGGGATGCGTTTACCAAACAGGAAATCCTTGATCAATGGTGGGCACCTAAACCCTGGGCATCCAAAACAAAAATTA
>Ga0206858_1116_pt1 | contig 20808 bp, 15 predicted proteins | sample Alteio_BWOrgCont_46_FD_152622 | JGI IMG/M metagenome (GOLD analysis project Ga0206858, IMG submission 152622) | Enriched cells from forest soil in Barre Woods Harvard Forest LTER site, Petersham, Massachusetts, United States -... | ecosystem: Environmental > Terrestrial > Soil > Temperate forest >... | reverse complement strand
GTATATTTGACAGATGACTACGATATTAGTACCCGCATAAAGATTGAGGGAGGGTTGAGGTACTCGGTTTTTCAGCAAATTGGTCCATTCGACAGGTACAATCAAAATAATCAGGGGGTAAATATTGACACCATACATTATAAAACATTCCAGAATATTGCCTTGTATGGCGGATTTGAACCCCGTATTTCATTCCGTTACCGCTTAAATGATGAGTCTTCTATAAAGCTCGGATATAGCCGGAACTACCAATATATTCACCTTGCATCCATAAGTTCTGTTTCCCTGCCGACTGATATTTGGTTTCCCAGCACTTCCATTGTTCAGCCTACAAGTGGTGACCAGTATGCCATCGGATACTACAGAAATTTTAAGGATAATTTGTATGAATCCTCGGTAGAGACTTATTATAAGGATATGCATAACCTCATTGAGTACAAAAACGGGGTAACCCCCGATCAAAATTCCTCTACTAATCCCGATGAAAATTTTACGTTTGGCAGCGGCCAGGCTTATGGATTTGAATTTTATCTGAAAAAGAAATCCGGCAAATTCAACGGATGGGTTGGCTACACACTTTCCTGGACCACCGAAACTTTTGCCGACCTGAACAATGGGCAAACATTTTATGCCAAATATGACCGAAGGCATGATATATCGGCCGTCGCAAATTATGAACTCAGCGACCGCTGGACCATTTCATCGGTATTTGTTTTCTCTTCCGGAGAGGCGCTGACCTTGCCAATAGGCTGGTATATAATAGAAGGTGATTTGGTTCAGGAATATGGAAACATTAATAACTACCGGCTTGTTCCCTACGACAGGCTTGACTTGGCAGCCACTTATACACCCAATCGTCAAAAACGACAAGAGAAAAGGCAGCAGCGATGGGAAAATAAAATGAAAAAAGAAGGAATGGATGCTCCTTATGTTGACCATCGCCCTCAATGGATAAAGAACTTTAAAACCAGCTGGACTTTTTCAATTTATAATGTGTATGACAGATATAATCCCTATTTTATTTATTTCGATATTAGCGGGAATGTTTATAATAACTCACTTTCCATTCAGGCCAAACAAGTTTCATTATTTCCTATACTTCCGTCGATAATGTGGAACTTTGAATTTTAATAGAATGAAAAACAGAATTAACAGTAGTCAGTGGTCAGTTCTCAGTCGTCAGTTTATGACACTTTTTCTGATTTTTTTACTCGCAGGATGTGAAAAGAATGTTACCCTTAACCTTCCTGCCCCCCCGCCTCAAATTTGCGTGGAAGGGCATGTGGAACCCGGGCAGCTGGCCTGGGTATACCTGTCGCATAATTTTGCTTTTTTTGGAACTATATCCATATCCAGCATTATTGCCAATCAAGTTATTGATGGAGCAACCATAACTGTAAATGATGGATTTACTACCGATACCATGTTAGCGGTATTACCCCAATTAGGTTATTACGAAACCAAAACCATGAAAGGCGTTACCGGAAGAACCTACAACCTCACTGTAAAAGCTGAGGGGCAGACGCTGACGGCAACAACAAGCATTTTACCCGCTATTCCATTAGACTCAACTTGGTTCCAGGTTCAACCCGGAATGGATACGCTGGGTTATCTCTGGGCCATACTTCATGATCCGCCCCAACCCGGTAACTGTTATCGCTGGTTGGTAAAACGCATTGGAACAGTTGAACCCGATACAACATTTATCCCGCCTTACGAATCTGTTTTTGACGACGCCTTTATTAACGGACAGAAATTCGAATTTTACTATAACAGAGGTAGTTTCCCGGGGTCAAAAGCTGCAGATGACACCGATGCTGAAAGCGGGTATTTTAAAAAGGGCGAAACTTGTATTATTGAATTTTCTACCATCAGTTATGCGGCTTACCAATTTTATAATGAATATTATTATCAGCTTAACAATGTGGGGAACCCTTTTGGTTCTCCCGCGCCGGTACAAGGTAATATTACCGGAGGGCTTGGCATTTGGTGCGGCTATGGCACATCGTATGATACGGTATACTGCAAATAATGAATTATTCTAAAAAAGACACCGCATAAATCATAGATTGTTTATTGCTTTTATTTACATTTGGCATTTATCAAACTGTACATTCAACATTTAATTATATGGCAACTGAAGAAAAGAAAAAGTGCATTATAATCGGTTCCGGCCCTGCCGGATATACAGCCGCTATATACGCAGCACGGGCTGATATGCAACCGGTGATGATTGCAGGCTTGCAACCCGGGGGACAACTAACCATTACTACCGACGTAGAAAACTATCCCGGTTATCCGGATGGAATACAGGGCCCCGAAATGATGGAGCATTTTCGTAAACAGGCGCAACGGTTCGGTACTGATATCCGCTGGTCGTATGTCAGCTCAGTTGATTTTTCAAAAGCACCCTTTAAAGTAGTGGTAGAAGAAAAAGATACCCTTTTAGCTGACTCGGTTATTATTGCAACAGGCGCTTCTGCCAAATGGCTGGGCCTGCCATCCGAACAACGCTTGAATGGATTTGGGGTTTCTGCCTGTGCGGTATGCGACGGATATTTTTTCCGCAAGCAGGATGTGGCAATTGTGGGTGGAGGAGATACCGCCGCTGAAGAAGCAACCTACCTTGCAAAACTTTGCAATAAGGTTTATATGATTGTCCGCAGAAATGAACTGAGGGCATCAAAAGCTATGCAGCACAGGGTATTCAATACTCCGAATATTGAAGTGCTTTTTAATACCGAAACCCTGGAAGTGTTAGGCGAAAAAAGTGTAACAAGCGCCGCTGTTGTAAATATACTTACCAAAGAAGAGCGGATATTGAATGTTACCGGTTTCTTTGTCGCCATTGGACATCAGCCTAACACCGATATTTTTAAAGGAATGCTTGATATGGATGAACAAGGTTATCTGAAGACTATTCCGGGTTCTTCCAGAACAAATATTGCCGGTGTGTTTGCCTGCGGCGATGCACAGGATAAAACATACAGGCAGGCTGTAACCGCTGCCGGCAGTGGTTGCATGGCCGCCATAGATTCGGAGCGCTACCTGGCAGAAAAAGGATTACATTAATTTACCCGGTGTGAAATTATTTTCAGCTACCATATTACTTATTTTTTTTGCTTCACTCAACAGTGCCAAGGGACAAGGTGGATTAAGCAAAACATTGGGTTCCGAAATGCATTCCTTCGGCCAGGTATTTGATTCTGTTTATGGAATTCAATATTACTCCAAGTATAATCCGGCTGAGGACGGATATAAAGTGCGGAAGTTCTCCGACGGTACGCTGTGCAATAATATGATAGATGATTTTTATCCCGACGGAAAGATTATCCACAAGGGATTTTATACGGCCGGGGTGCTTACAGAATATATTAACTTTTATCCGGACGGGCGGGTTGAAAGGGTGTTTAAGCCGGTAACGGAGCGCAAGAGTGAATTGAAAAAATATTATCAAAATGAAGCCCTCAAATCCGATGTGGTATACCAGGAGGGTAATTCTAGTTTATGGCAGGATTATTATGATAACGGCCAACTTTCGTATGTGGAAGAATATGATAAAAAACATCAGCAAGTCCTGAGAAGGTGCTTTTATTTCCGGGATGGTAAACCGGAATCTATATTTGTGCCGCTTGTCCCCCAATTAAAAGACGGACTAATTCGCTACAGTTTTAAGGAGTATTTTTCCAATGGACAATTAAAAGAGGAATCCACATCCGTATATAGCCCCGACTCGTATGATTTTATAAAAGACGGAGATTCGAAACAGTATGATGAAAAAGGCAATATTGTGGCAGAGTATATATATGTAGGCGGGAGAATTAATCAGACCATAAAGTGAAGCATAGTAAATTAAAGCCCGGTTTTTATTTGCGGGAAGATGTACTTGAAATCACCCATGAATTGATCGGGAAATTTTTGGTTACAAATATGGAAGGAACAGTAACCTCGGGAATGATTGTTGAAGCAGAAGCATATAACGGAAGTATAGATAAGGCTTCACATGCCTATAAGGACAGGCGTACAAAAAGAACTGAAGTAATGTATGCGGAGGGTGGAGTAGCCTATGTTTATCTCTGTTATGGGATTCATCACTTGTTTAATATAGTGACTAATAAAAAAGATATACCACATGCAATCCTTATTAGGGCCGTTATTCCAAAGGACGGGGTTAATAAAATTCTGGAAAGAAGAAATCAGGATAAGGTTACAAAGAAAATCTCCAACGGCCCGGGAACTGTTTCCAGCGCACTTGGAATTAAGACCGTACATTCAGGCGTTTCCTTGTCAGGCAATATAGTTTGGATTGAAGACAGGGGCATAACATTCAAAAAGAAAGATATTATTACAAGTCCACGGATTGGTGTTGATTACGCAGGCAAGGATGCACTTCTTCCATACCGGTTCCGTTTAAATGAAAATAGTATTACAGATTTGTATCGTGGAGGTATTTGAATGAAGGCTTTTTATCGTTTATCCACTGATACAAATTCTCCGGAGGCCTTAAATTTTAATGTATATGTCCAGCCGCTAGTGGCATTTCCATCCGGAACATCCTGTTTCAAATCGATCTTGTAGCTTGTTTCGCCTTCATTTTTGATCTTGGTAATATCCCCGTATTCAAAATTATTTGGGTAATTGTTTTCTATATAATTTATAATAGTACCCGGTAAACTTGTTTTGTAAATGCGGGTTTCTTTACCCAGGATTGTACCATTTGTATCGAAAGTAATTGTCAGGTGGCCCGTGCCTTCTTCACAATTGCAATCAAAACTAATTATCTGTACACTTTCATCTTTTTGGCGCAAACGCCAGTTCATATTATAGGCATGTGGATACAAAGAGTCGAACTTTAACTGAACCTTTGCAGGGGGAACTACATTGCCATGAACTGTTGTTTGACTTTGGCAACAATTCACGATCATTACTGTAAATAAAAAAGCAGCTATATACCTAACATAATTCATATTCTCCAAATATAGTTAAATCAGCATTCTTTTATTGTCTTTTTGTTCGGCTCCGACCTGTTTTTTGTAATTTTGCTGAATGAGTGAAATAACCAAGATAGTTCTTAACTCCGGAAAAGATCAAAGCCCAAAGCGTTTTCATCCCTGGGTTTTTTCAGGAGCGGTAAAAAAAATACCCGACAACCTGAAGAATGGTGATATTGTAGAGGTGTATTCCAGTAAAGACGAATACCTCGGAACCGGTCATTATCAAAAGGGCTCTATTATGGTCCGTATTTTTTCATTTAAAAAGATAGTACCCGATGTTGCTTTTTGGAAATCAAAAATTCAAGGTGCTTTTAAATACCGCCAATCTCTCGGTCTGACTAATGATATAAACACCAATGTTTATCGCCTTGTTTATGGCGAAGGTGATGGCTTGCCCGGGCTGATTATAGATTACTATAATGGCACTGCTGTGCTGCAAGCGCATTCTATTGGTATGTACCGTGAAAGAGATTATATAGTGCAGGCGTTGAAAGAAATTTACGGAGAAAAATTAAAAGCCGTTTATGATAAAAGCAAAGAAAGCCTGGGTTCTTCGGGGACTAAATTGCCTTTGGAAAGTGAAGAAGAAAATGAATTGAAAAACGGCTATCTTTTTGGGAGTGATAATGAGAAGCAAGTACTCGAAAACGGGCACCAATTTCATATTGATTGGGAAGAAGGGCAAAAGACCGGTTTTTTTATAGACCAGCGCGAGAACAGGAAACTGGTAGCACAATTTGCTCCCGGAAAAAAGGTACTGGATTGTTTTTGCTATGCCGGAGGTTTTTCAACCTATGCTTTAAAAGGAGGAGCTGAGGAAGTACATTCGGTAGACAGTTCAAAGACTGCTATAAAGTTAACGGATACTAATATCAATCTTAATTTTGGAATGGGGGCTAAACAAACATCCTTTATCGCCGATGCCTTTGACTTTTTAGGAAGCCATCCATCCGAATATGATATGATGATTGTTGATCCTCCTGCTTTTGCCAAGCATCGCGATGCACGGCATCAGGCGGTAATGGGATACAGGAGATTAAATGCTTTGGCTATTAAAGGAATAAAACCCGGTGGAATTATTTTCACCTTTTCATGTTCACAGGTGGTAGATAAATATCTTTTTCATGGAGCTATAACGGCTGCTGCTATTGAAACAGGCAGGAATGTGAGGATATTGAAGTACTTATCTCAGCCGGCAGATCATCCGATTAGCATATATCATCCCGAAGGGGAGTATTTGAAAGGAATGATATTATATGTCGAATAATGAATATTCCAGGAATAAGCACTATTAAATAGGTATTTATTCTTCATTTTGAGGTGTTTATCTGCCTGAATTGTAATACTTAGCATTTTTTTTCATATATTCGTGTTCTATTTATATCCTGAATATGAGGAGAAAAATATTTTTTGCAATTTTTTGCATGGTTTCCACTACACTTTTTGCACAACGTGGAAGAGACGGAAGTCCTGTTATTTCAACTACCCTTTCCGTGAATGAATATACTTCGCTTACTGCTAATGCAGCCGCAGGCAGTAATGTTATAACGGTGGCTGCCAGTTCTTTAAACGCCCATGGCCGTTTTTCGGGCCCTCTTGCCGCCGGAGATTTAATAATGGTAATACAGATGCAGGGGGCTGCGCTGAATGGGCATATTGATATAGCTTTTGGTAATGTAGGGCTGCCCGATGACAGTTCCTGGGGTAATATAACAAACTATAATAATTGCGGAAATTATGAATTTGCTGAGGTGGATTCTGTGCCATCCGGAACTACCATAAAATTAGATTGCGGTTTACAGCATAGTTATACTGATACCGGGATAGTACAGATAGTAAGGGTGCCCAGATACAATACATTGACTATAAACAACGGCGGAAAAATTACCTGCGACCCTTGGGATAGCGCTACAGGCGGAATAATTGCCATTGAGGTGGAAAATAATACGGTTATTAATGCCGGCGGTTCTATCAATGCCGACTCAGCAGGTTTTAGAGGCGGTAAATACAATGGGGAAGATAGCATTGGTTGGGGAGTATCTTGGTATTCTTCAACATTTCAAAGTTTAGGAAAACAAAAAGGGGAAGGTATTGGGGGATTTGGATGGAAATATAAACAATACGGAGGAAAAGAAGGTATGGGTGCTCCGGGCAACGCCGGCGGCGGCGGAAATTGCCAAAATGGCGGCGGCGGCGGCGGCGCTAATGGCGGGGTAGTTGCCAACTACATTAATGGATTTGGAAATCCGGATATAAGTACGCTTAATAATAGAACGGCCTGGAATTTGGAATACACCTGGATGTCAACTTTTACTTCATCAGGTGGTGGGAGAGGTGGATATTCTTTTTCCGGTAACAGCGTAAGCCCTCAAACTGACGGCCCGGGTAACGGGGCTTGGGGTGGTGATGACAGAAGGAGTGTTGGTGGCAGAGGTGGGCGTCCGCTGGATTATTCAACCGGAAAAATTTTTCTGGGTGGCGGCGGAGGAGCAGGTGACCAGAATGATGACAATGGTGGTCAGGGCGGAGCCGGAGGAGGCCTGATATACCTTATGAGCTATGGAACTGTTTCAGGAACCGGACAAATAGTATCGAATGGAGAAAATGGATATAATACCCTTCATCCCCCTCCCGGTGTTGGACATGCGTCAGGTATTGATGGTGCCGGAGGTGCCGGGGCAGGTGGAACCATTATCGTTAATTCAGTAGGTAATATTTCCGGCATTACGCTTAATGCAAACGGCGGAACCGGAGGGAACCAGATTATGGTATGGGATCTAAGTACTGATAAGGAAGCTGAAGGGCCGGGCGGCGGCGGCAGCGGCGGATACATTGCTACCTCAAACGGCGGACTAACAGAAACCGTTACAGGTGGAGCTAATGGAACAACGAATGCAATACCTCTGGCAAACTTTCCGCCCAATGGAGCTACTATTGGTGGAGCAGGTACAAGCAATGCAACCATCACTAATTTTTACTTGGCTTCTATAAATAATGATACAATTTGCAGTGGAAATACAACTACCCTAAACGAAACTATATTAGGAACCCCTCCCGGTGGAATTACCATAGAATGGTACACTGCTGATAGCGGGAATGTGACCGTGGGTTCAGGCCCTTCCTACACGACACCCGTATTGTTTACAACAAAAATCTATTATGTGGGAACCTGCCCCGGGACTTATCGCATACCTGTTAAGGTAGTTGTTAAAGGTGCCGGAGCTGTAACTATAAGCAACGATACGGGTGTTTGCAAAGGGGCTTCCGATACAATTAAAGCAAGCGGCGGAACAGCTTATGCATGGTTGCCTGTAAGCGGATTAAGCAATCCGGCTATAGCAAATCCTGTGGCTACGCCAACAGCTACCACTACATATACCGTTTCGGTTACTACTACTTGCGGAGTGGTAAAAGATTCAGTTAAAGTAACCGTGATACCTTTGCCCAATATTATTCTGGGTGCAAGTAATAACCCTATTTGTGCAGGTCAATCTACAACCATATCGGCAAGCGGAGGAGGCACTTATTTATGGAATACCGGGGCTACCACTTCTTCCATACTGATAACTCCGCCTTCTAATGTTACCGATTCTGTTCTCGTCACCAATGCAGGCTGTAAAAAAGATACCAGCATTAAAATTACCGTTAATCCTCTTCCCACAGTCACTATTTCTCATGATACAACTATTTGTGCAGGCAGTTCCACAACTATTTCAGCAAGCGGAGGAGGCACTTATTTATGGAGTAACGCATCCTCATCTACTACAAGCAGTATTTTAGTAACACCTTTATCTAATGCAACCTATACGGTTACGGTTACAAAAAATGGTTGCCCGAAAGATACGATGGTTACAATAACAGTTACTCCTTTACCTATAGTAAGCATTAGTAAAGGTAAAGATACAACCATTTGCACAGGAGGAGTAGCTACGATTAGTGTAAGCGGTGGCGGAACTTATTCCTGGGCACCCACTCCTTCAACGTCCAGCAGTATAACTGTATCACCCGGCAGCATGACGGTATATACAGTTACGGTTACGAAAAATGGTTGCAGCGATATTGCCTTTGATACTGTTAACGTGTCTTCTACATTGATTGTAAGTATTACCGGGCCGAAAATAATTTGTAACGGCGAAACCGTTACACTTAAAACCACTGGCGGAGGAACATACCTGTGGAGCCCGGGAGGAGCAACTGCCGACTCTATTCGGATAAGCCCTACAAAGGCAACCAACTATTCCGTAACTGTTATTAATGGATGTACCGGTACAGCTACAACTTCTATAAGTATATATAATCCGACCCTTTTTGCATGTTGCGATACGGTTATACAGTCGGGTAATTCTACTAACCTGAATGCAAGCGGTTCCGGCTTTATACATTATCAATGGACTCCGACTACAAACCTTAAATGCGATACTTGTCCAGCTATTACTGTTAGCCCGACAGTGACCACCAGTTATACGGTTACCGGTATAGATTCACTGGGCTGCCCTGTAGATAAAGTTATTCTTGTATCGGTAGAAGAGCCTTGTTTCACAGATACAATACCCAATGTGTTTACCCCCAATTATCCGGGATCTAACCCCGTGAAGAAGAATAGTGTATTCTATATTAATACTTCCAATTTAAACTCCTGGTCTGTTGTTATATTTGACCGTTGGGGCAAAGAAGTATTTAATACAACCAGCCTGAATCAATATTGGAATGGAAATACAGAAAGTGGGGGGCAGGCACCTGCCGGAGTATACTATTATCTGATAAATACTACCTGTAATGGCAATACCACCAAGAGGCAGGGCTATGTGCAGCTGATACGATAAGCCTTATTCAATAACCTCGTTTATTCTTTTAAGAGGTAATGTTTTCAACGTATGTGACTTCATCCAGCCGCGTACAATGTCATCGGCATCAGGATAGGAGTTTGTCTTTTTTACAGCGTCCCGCAATTCTTCCGGTGAGTTTGCCTGTCCGGTTAAATCAGCGTAGCCATAACCGCCAAAGTGTCCGTTTTCAATAAGTACCAAAGCTCTCTCTTCTGCATGCCTCCCTTCTTCCACAATAAGGAAGTTCTTACTACCGAAAGTATATTCTTCCACAATTTTCATGGCCCGTTTGTTGTATGTATCAACATCTTCTTCGCCCGCACAAATGCCGTTGCATTTTTTTATATGATGATTAAAGCAAACCGCATCATCTTCTGTCAATCCGCAGTAACGTAGGCATAACGTGTTTTCATCCAGCCATCTTTCGAGGCATTCCCTTGCACTTGCATAACCGGTGAAGCTTCTCAATATATTAAATGACTCTTCCGACGGCGTTATCTTAAAATTGATAATTCCGTTTTCATCTTTGCTCCAGTTGATGCTGTGTGTAAATTTATCTGCCTTGCGTGCACGGTTATAGGCGGGCCTGTGTTTTTTTATCTCTTCCGATTCTACCAGTAAAGCTATCAGTTCACTTCCCGTAAGCTGAAAATTTACATCGTACAATTCATTTAACATGCGTTTGCCTTTATGTTCTTTGGAGTTAAAATGACTCTGGGCACGTTGGTACATGTTGGCGCTTTTTCCGATATAAATTATTTTCCCTTCTTTATCTAAAAAGTAATAAACCCCGCATTCCTCGGGCAATTTCTTCAATATGTATTCTTTAATCTTATCTACACGCCTTCCCATAATTTCTTCCACACCCATGTTCTTATATTGGGGATGCGCAGCCTTCAGGCGTAAAAGCAAATCAAACAGTTTAGCTGTTGCAACAGCATCGCCCTCTGCCCTATGCCTTCCCTCAATGGGGATGTTTAAGGAAGCGCATAAATGGCCGAGGCTGTATGAAATACGTCCGGGCATTAGCTTGCGGCTCAGCCTCACGGTACATAGTTTTTCACGCCGGAACTTATACCCCAGGGAATTGAATTCCTCTTTCACAAATCCATAATCAAAGCCCACATTGTGTGCTACAAAAATTCTTCCTTCCGTCATTTCAAGGATACGTTTTGCAACCTGGTGGAAGCGCGGGGCATTTTCAACCATATCATTGGTGATACCGGAAATGCGCGTATAAAGCGGCGATATATAACATCCGGGATTGATAAGCGAAGTGAATTTATCAACTACCTGCAAGCCATCATGAACCAGCACCGATATTTCAATGATCCTGCCCTTGGGATATTCAAACCGGCCTCCGCAGGTTTCTATGTCAATAATGGCGAACATGAATTGTTTTGTAAAGAGAACTGCCTATACTGCAAAGCTAGGTGTAATTTCAGTAATCAATAACACGCAATGAAGGCTTTTATTAATTGGCTTTTAGCTATACCTTATTCCAGGTGTGTGTCTTTCCTACCGAACAACCTTCCGTGGATGGTGTTCCGTAGATATTGACTTTTATACCGCAACTCTGGCATACATATTTATCAAGCCCACGTTCGCCCAAACAAACCCAATGGTGAAAAGATGATTTTTTACATCCCCGTATTTTAGGCGTAGTGGTTCCCACTTCTACTTCGGCACAATGAACGCAGGAATATACTTTTAATAATTTCGTTTTATGCATAAGTTGCCAATATACACTTTTTTCAGCAATCAACCTTGACGGAATGTGGGGTGCTGCAACCAAGCACAAAAGAAAAACCCCTGTATTTCTACAAGGGTTTAACTTTAAAAGATAAATCGTTTACTATGGAATAACGTGCATTAAAGCAAACATGAGGGCTTGATAACCGCTCTTGTCTCCTCCGCAAGCATTGCTGATATCACCCAATGCTGAGTTCCACAGATTCATATCAGAACCTGCTGCAGGAACAACAAAATACTGTACAGGAAGATTGTTTTTTCCGTTTTTTAAACCGGTAACGATCATAACTGCTCCTGCAAATATGTTGCCGTTGGTTCTGTATAAGTACTTAATGTTAACGGTAAGTCCGTTTAAAGGAGTAGCGCCTTTGTCCATCATGGAATATCCGGCTTTCATATCTAATCCGGAATTTACCTGAACGCCATATCCTGTCTTTAAATAATTGTACTCATCCATCGTGGTTTGACAAAAAGCCACAGATGTTGTTAAAACGAATAATGCTAAAAATAATTTTTTCATAATGTAAAGGATTAATTAATTTGTTTTTTATAAGATGTTATAAGGCAAATGTAGAATTAAAATGAATACGAAAAGCAAAAAAGAGGTAACTTTTTGTTCTTGAGCTATTTACGCCCATAAACCAGCTATTTTTGGCAGAATTTGGAATGCGTTACAAAGAATGTTTATTTATATATTTGTGAAAGATTATGAGTAAAATTTAATTGGAATAATAACACAGAGCACTATGGGAAATTTACTTTATTTCATTGCGGTTGTATTAGTCATATTATGGCTTTTAGGTTTTTTTATATTTCATTTGGGTACCCTTATTCACTGGCTGCTGGTAATAGCGGTGATTGCGGTATTACTGAAAATAATAAGGTCGGCGTCGAAATAGGAAAGGATTACCACAGAGACACGGAAAGCACAGATTAACACGGAAATTAATCCTTAGGTAGTTTCGCAAACTCTTCCGTGACGAGTGATACTAATTGTTCTTTTATATTCTCACAATTAAAATTTATCAATAACCCTTTAGGTTTTCCTGTAAGTTTTAAATAGGATAAAAGTTGCGCCTTAAATAAGGGAATCATTTGTTCCACCGCTTTCTCTTCTACAATGATAAGATCATTTACAAGTATATCCAGCTTTAAGCTGCCACCTAAGTCTTTTCCTTTATAGTAAACAGGGACATGTATTTGTGATTTTACGGACAAGCCGACATTTTTCATTTCTTCAATTAGGCACGACTCATAAACCGATTCAAGTAATCCCGGGCCTAGTTGCTTATGAACTTCAAAAGCGCAACCAATTATTTTATATGAAATTTCAGTGATGTATTTTTGAGTAATCATCTCTGTGTTAATCTGTGTTCTCCGTGTCTCCGTGGTTTCAACCCTTCTTTGCCACAATGGTCAAAATAGTAGCCAGCGCAACCGTTTCCCCGGTTTCATCATATACGTCTACCTGCCATTTTACGATCCCTTGCGGGCGTTCTCCCTCTTTATTTTCTTTCGCGACTTTTTCCTTTACGGTCAGGCGCACGCCTATGGTGGCTCCTACATACACGGGTTTCACAAAGCGGCATTCATCTAATCCGTAGTTGGCAAGCACGGGCCCTTTTTTCGGATCAACGAAAAGTCCGGCAGCAGCAGAGAGCACAAAATAACCATGTGCCACACGGCTGGTGAACATGGTACCTTCGAGTGAAGTTACATCCATGTGGGCATAAAAATTATCTCCGCTTATGTTGGCAAAATTTACAATATCAGCTTCGGTGACAGTACGTTTATGTGTAACAACTGTCTCACCAATTTTCAGTTCTTCAAAGTGTTTGCGGAATGGGTGAGTAACATCTTCCCATTGGTCAGCTTTAGGTTGGTATACATTAGTAATATGCATGATGGTCGTCGGGTGGCCTTCAATAGCTGTGCGCTGCATATAATGGAATATACCACGCATTCCGCCCATTTCTTCTCCGCCTCCGGCACGTCCCGGCCCGCCATGAACAAGGTGGGGCAGGGGAGACCCATGCCCGGTACTTTCTCCGGCAGAACGTGAATTAATGATCACCATACGGCCGTGATAAGCTGCAGTACCCAATACAATTTCACGGGCAAAAGAATCATTTTCGGTGAATACAGAACCCACCAAACTACCTTTACCCATGCGGGCAAGCTCAGCAGCATCGGCAGCATTTTTATAAGGCATTACCGTACTGATTGGCCCGAAGGCTTCAATATCATGCGGGGCAGTATTTTTAAATGGGTCTGCGCTATAAAGCAACATAGAGGGGAAGAATGCGCCTTTCTTTTTATCGGCTGCCATCACTTCAAAATCATCGTAATTTCCGAATACAGTCTCGCAGGTTTGTTGCAGTATTTTTACTTTTTCCAGTACTTCTTTCACTTGTTCCTTTCCTGCCAGCGGACCCATACGCACGCCCTCAGTCAGAGGGTCGCCAAGTGCAATAGTGGATAGCCTTTTCTTGAGTGCATCAATAGCGGGTTCGGTAAGGTTATTGGGGATAATGGTACGGCGTATGGCGGTACATTTTTGTCCTGCCTTTACTGTCATTTCCCTTGCGACTTCTTTTATAAAGAGGTTGAATATTTCGCTTCCGGGAACTGCGTCAGGCCCAAGTATGCAACAATTTAAAGAATCCGCTTCCATGTTAAAACGTACCGAATTTTCCAATATAGCCGGATGCGATTTTAGTTTACGCCCGGTGGTTGCGCTGCCTGTAAAGGTCACTACATCTTGACCCGTCATGTGGTCGAGCAGATCGCCTGTGCTGCCGCAAAGCAATTGCAGCGCACCTGCAGGCAATATGCCCGATGCAATAATTTCCTGCACCATTAACTGGGTGAGGTAGGAAGTAATCGTTGCAGGCTTAACAATAGCGGGCATTCCGGCAAGGAGGTTAACGGCTATTTTTTCCAGCATTCCCCAGCAGGGGAAGTTGAATGCATTGATGTGTACCGCTGTTCCTTCCAGCGGAACACAGATATGATGCCCTATGAAAGTTCCGTTTTTAGAGATCATTTCGGGTTTGCCATCCACGTAAAAAGTTTCGTTGGGCAAGTCGCGCCTGCCTTTGCTGGCATATACGAACAGGTTGCCGATACCGCCTTCAATATCTACCCAGGAATCGGCTTTGGTGGCCCCGGTTGCATAAGAGAGTTTATAAAAAACATCTTTTTTAGAAGTGAGGTAGAGCGCCAGTTTTTTAAGCATCAAAGCCCGTTCATGGAAAGTCATTTTGCGTAATGCAGGGCTGCCTGTATTACGGGCATAATTAAGGATAGCGCCAAAATCAATTCCTTTGGTGGTGGCTTCGGCAATTTGTTGCCCGGTTACGGCATTAAACAGTGCAACACCTTCCCCGGTGCCTTCCACCCATTTTCCTTCTACATAGTTTGCAAGCTTCATATATGAATAGTAAAAAGTTAAAAGTATAAAGTTGAAAGTTCAAAGGTAAGGTATTATCAGATTTCGGTGGGTTATATTTTTGAGAAAGGAATATAGTTATATTTGGAGGTATAAAGGGTAAAACGAATAATCTAATTTAAAGATAGATTAGTAAATTGATAGTGTTAAATGAATCAGTTAGATTTAAAACTAAGGTCTTTACGGTCATTAGCAAAGCAAAATTCAAGGACAATTATTGACAATATTAGTAGAAACAATAGTAGGAAGGGAAAAGGCGAGTTTGAAATATGTTTGTTTTGTGGTTCTTCAAATGATATTACTAAAGAACATGTCCTTCCACAATGGACTTATGATGGCGATCCTACCAAATTTTTTATTACTACTATTAATGGATTACCTCAATATTATAATAAAGCCACTATACCCGCTTGCTCTATATGTAATAATAACCGCCTTAACTCCTTAGAAGTATATATACAAAATTTGTTCTCTGAAACTGACCTTGAAACTACATTTTTTAACAATGATGAATTGGAGAAGATTATTACATGGCTTGAAATAATTGATTATAAATTCCAAGTTCTTGATGCAAGAAGAACTTTTCTTAAATCTAAAGAAAATGGATATATTCCCTATTTAGCTGATATACCATTATCAGTTCTTAGAGAAAAAGTTGATTATAGCCCTTATAAAGCTAACTCTGAAATAAGAAAGTCATTAAAACGCATTGTACGTAAAAGCAAAAGCTTGAAAGTGAATTCTTTAATTGTATTTCATACTTCAAATAAGGGGTTTTACTTTTTCGATAGAATGGATGACTATATATTTATTGAATTGCCACAATTCAGGAAAGCCTTCTTTTGTTTTCATAATCATACATTTTCAAATAGTAAAAAGGCTCAAAAGGAAGCGGATAAAATAATTAAGCAGGTTTATAGTAAATAAAAGATACGTTTCCCCAAAGTCAATGACTTTTAACAAAATATTTATTACTAAATATGTATAATATTATTAATATTAAATCAATCTTTCAATTCTATTTAATATAGATATGAATTGTGTTATAGTGTTTGATTATCAATAACTAAAGTGCCGTTTTTTCAAAAAGTGAAACTTAAAAAAGTGCGACACAATGCGACACAACCGTTTTTAAATTTTCCAAGAAAATTTAAAAGGTTCAATTTACAATCTTTTTAATTGCTGTCAACTGCCAGGGCTCCCATTTGTTGGCAGCTACGTAATCGGCAATGGTCTTTTTCCATTTATCTTCGGCATAAAAATACTGTAACACCTGTGTGGCAGGCCCTGAAAGGCGTCCGTTTGAGCTTGGCACTGCATTTAAAAGATTAGCTAATAGTGTGGTGTCAAAATAATCGAGCCGCATGAGTGCATCCATGGCGTTTCCTCTTGTGCGGAACTCGTAGGAGTTGCTTGTGTATGCAACCAGCTTATCAGTATATTGCTTATCGTTTGTGGAGGCAGCAGAGAGCTCCAGCCATTTTATTTCTACATTTCTGCCGATGGTTCCTATCACGCCTTTGGTACTTGCAAGGTATTGGGGCAATTTTGCAGGATTGTTTTTGTTCAACAGATCGAGTGTGCTGACAATTGCATCATAAGAAGAATCGCTCAGTAATGTTTCATAATCGGGTAATAATTCGGCGGGGATGGTCTTTGCGTTAGATAGGGCTGATTTGCGAACCGCTACATCTTTATTATGTATTGCGCTCCGGATAATATTTCTGCTCTGAGAATTGGAGTCACTTATCAGTTGGGCTACTACAGCTGCTTTCACCGCCTGGAAACTTTCTTTGTTGTAGACATCTATAAGCGTGTTACGCTTGGTATTTATATCGGTTGCTTTCATGGCTTCCACTGCATCTAGCCTGTCGAGCAGGTTGTCGGCTTTCATAGCCTGTGCTTTCAGCATTTCAAAAGGTTTGTGAAAAGTGGCCGCCGATTTTAACACCTGGTTGTCGGGGTCAAAAAGTACAAAATCTATTTTCTTTGCAGAAGGATTTGGAATGTTTACGTTCTCCGTTTGCTTTTCTATCCACGCCTGCTTTTTATCTAAAGTGCCATCGGTATAATGTACTTCGAACCAAATAGGCATTTTGTATAATCCGGCAACTCGGCCATCAGCAGCAGAAAGCCCGGTTATGTCCGTTAGCTCTTGTGTTTGTGAAACAGTAAATTGAGTTGCTCCATTTTGTTCGGAATAAGAAATACTGTAAGATGGCAGCCCGCCTTTGAAATACCATTCTTCCCAAAACCAATCAAGAGACATTCCTGTACTTTCTTCAAAAGCAATGAGCAAGTCGCGAGCTTCTACATTTTGATATTTATGTTTTTCGAGATAATATTTCATGGCCTTGTTATACATCTCTCTTCCGCCCACCACATACTTTAGCATGTTGAGTACAAAAGCTCCCTGGGGATAAAGGCGAGTACCGCCTGCCATACTGCTTGCAATGGGGTTTTGATCATTCTTGTTTGCAACTATAGCTGCATTTTGAAAGCCTCTTCTTTCCCAATCGAAGTAATCTTTCCCGAAAATTTCCTTGTCGAAAAGGGCGCTGTAATAGGTCGCAAAGTTTTCATGCATCCACATGCTGGAAGGGGTGCGGCAGGTAACCATATCGCCAAACCACTGGTGAGCCAGTTCGTGGGCATCGACTCCTATATAGTTTCTATCGAGAAAGCTGCGTGCATCTACCATATAAAAATCACCGAAAATTGTTGCAGTGGTATTTTCCATAGCGCCGTACATAAAATCTTGTACCGGTATTTGAGAATAGCTTTCCCAGCCATAGTTCACGCCGATCTCTTTATCATAAAAGTCTATCATATCGGTCATGTACTTGTAAGTGGGGATCATCCTGTCTTTCCATTCGGGATAATAATATAAGTGAACCGGAAGGCCTGATTTTGTTTTTCTTTCATCTATCGCATACTTGCCTATACCGAGCATTATTAAATAGGCATCGTGCGGATGCGTCATGGTGTAATGCCAGGTTTTGGTGCCGTCTTTATTGTCTTTCACACTTACTTTGGTACCATTGCTTAGTACTTCGTAATCTTTATCAAAGGTTACAATAGTTTCAGTTATCAGCTTATTGTTAAATCCATCGTACATGGGTATCCAATAACGGTTATCGGTGCCTTCACCCTGTGTCCATATTTCTTTGCGGGTTAATCCGGTTGTCTCATCTAAAGGGCCCGGAAGTTGGGCATTCCAACCGATAAAATAAATGCCCTTTCTTGGAGTGCATTCGTATGTCACCTCTATGGAATCCTTTGTTTGCCATCCTAAATTAGTCCCGGGAAAAATCATAATTCCGGCGCTGTCAGTTCTATATTTTACATCTTTTCCATTAATTGTAAGCTTCTCAACGGTCATTTGTATTCCATCCAGCCAAATGGAATCGGTAGTTTGCCGCAACGTTGTAAAAGCAAGCGTCACCTTGCCTTTCACCAACCCTTTATCAGGTTCAAAAGCAATATTGAGGCGCAAATGGGAGTACTCTACATTATGGTCGCGCGGTGCAAGATCAGGGTCAACAAGATAAGTGCGGGTTTTATTCTGAGCAAACGAGAGTGAAGAACATAGAACTAAGAGCGAAGAATAAAGGATAATCTTTTTACTCATAAGGCTTTTTGTCATTTTAAATGAATTCGTGAGCACTTTGTGGTTCATAAAGTATGTTTTATGTGTCAAAGGTAATTTATTGCCGGATTTTGGGCGATTTATATTTTAGCTGTGGTAAGGGAAGAGCCTATTCCTTATCTCCACGTTTCAGATGGTTTGAAAAGGAAGGTGTAAAGTGGAAACTTTAGTGTAAACTATTTGAGAGAAACGTATTGCGTTCTTATCAACATATAGATATACGAAATAATTATATAAATTATCCCCTTATAATGCAGCAGCTTGCAGCTTTTGTATTTTTTTTAACTGTTAAAAAAAGGCGTTTAAACAAAATATTAAAACGTTCGCCGAAATTCTCTTGACCATGGAATCATTCGGTTATAATTTGCTTTAACTGAAGACAATTTTATAACAAGCAGTAATAGATATTCCATGAAAAGTTTTTCGAAAACAAGTTATCCGCTTTTTTTCTTTGGAATGTTTCTTTCACCCCAAAGAAAGGGAAATAGCCGCTTTATTGCGACATTCAATTATGTTTCGAATACAACTCAAACCCGTACAGTATCCTGTGGAATTAATTCGGTTGCAATAAAACCACGGGGGACAAGTGGATGTAATTCATCTGCCAAAGAATTCGCGGCAGGTACTTATATAACAGTAACAAATTATAACGGATGTTCGGCCACTGCATCGGCTATTATTATCCAGCCAAATGTTTTAAGTGTTACAGCAGTTGTTACTTCAACCGTTACCTGCAATGGGGGCAGTAACGGTAGTATATCAGCTGTTATATCCGGAGGGACATCCGTTTATACAAATTCATCGATTCGAACTACCGGAAGGAGTACCAATACAGTACTATCAGTTAGTATATATATAGTAACTGTTAATGGAGCTTATAGTGTTTATGCATCTGCCAAAAGAATCAACTGTCCTGATAATGTCAGGCCGGAAATAAATTGGAATATAAATCATATTAAATTATAAAATCCTATGAAAAACTTTATAAAAATTACTTCCATTCTTGGTTTAAGTTTGGCTTTCGGTAAGATAAATGCTCAATCCCAGACATTCAATTATACAGGTTCCCTGCAAACATGGACCGTGCCAAGTTGTGTAACCTCGGTAACAATTAAAGCTTTTGGTGCACAAGGGGGAACTGGCAGTTTGGCAGGTGGTATGGGCGCAGAAATACAAGGCGTCTTCACTTCATTAAATTCAGGAGATGTTGTTGATGTTTTGGTAGGGCAGCAGGGTCTTTCAAATAATGAAGGCTCCGGCGGCGGCGGTACATTTGTATGGGATAATACAAATACTACTTTGCTTGTTGCAGCCGGCGGCGGCGGCGGCTCTTACCAGTCCGGACAAGGCGGAGCCGGTTCGGCAACAAATACACCTACTGCAGGAACAGGCCCCCAAGGTTCTTCACCGGGTGGTTCTGGCGGTAACGGTGGTTCCGGTGGTAGTTGTACAAGTTCGTATGCCGCTGGTGGCGGCGGAACCGGGTGGCTCTCGAATGGCGGAGTTGGTTCAAGTTGCGGTGGTTATTCCGGTGGTAATGGCGGTCATACACCTAGCAGCGGTGGCGCTGGTGGAATATCCAACGTAGTTAATGGCTGCACATATTCTTCTAACGGCGGATATGGCGGCGGCGGCGCATCAACATGTTATGCAGCCGGCGGCGGCGGCGGTTATAATGGCGGCGGCGGTGCAATTGGCTTTGTTGCCGGCGGCAATGGAGCCGGCGGCGGCGGCTCATTTAATGGTGGCACTAACCAGACTAATCTTGCAGGAGTAGAAAGCGGTAATGGTAGTGTAACTATAACCTGGAGTGCAGTTACCGGAGTTACTGATACGGCAAAAGTAATATCCATTGTGAGTTGTCCGGGTGGTAGTAATGGCATTGCATATGCTAAAGTAAGCGGCGGAACTCCTTCAACATATACGTATTCATGGGCGCCATCGGGAGGAAGCCACGATACTGCATCGGGATTAACAGTTGGAACATATACGGTTACTATAAATGATTGCGGTTTTACTGCAACCTCATCGGTTACCATTACTCAGGCTCCGGGATTGACAGGTGTTACTGCCAATGTAATAAACAATGTATTTTGCATGAGTGGCAGCAATGGAAAAATATATGCCAATGTAAGC
>Ga0206858_1113_pt1 | contig 21094 bp, 20 predicted proteins | sample Alteio_BWOrgCont_46_FD_152622 | JGI IMG/M metagenome (GOLD analysis project Ga0206858, IMG submission 152622) | Enriched cells from forest soil in Barre Woods Harvard Forest LTER site, Petersham, Massachusetts, United States -... | ecosystem: Environmental > Terrestrial > Soil > Temperate forest >... | reverse complement strand
AACTCATAATTTATAACTCATAACTAGCGAAGCTTTTTATTTTACACTTTTTACACTTTTGCAAAACGCAATGTGCTGTAATATTTATTTTGAATGTTCGGGAAAAGTCATTGACTTTTTGGGAAATATTTAATCAGCTTACCCAACATTTCGTTAATCCTTTCCGTATAGTGAATCAAAAGGGCTACATTTACAATGGAATAAAAATATTCATGAAAAAACTACTTGGTATTCTTTCGGCAGTATTTATTGGCATTACCGGCTATTGTACAAATGTCACAGGTGGTATGAGAATGAAGATTGAAAAAAGCGCAGTATCAATGGAGAATTCCATGGCGCTCAATAAAACAGCATAATAAATTGCCGGGCGATGAAAGTATCGCTTCTTAAACTACTGCGTAAAGAGCGGCCCGAAGGACATCTCAAGTCCGGCTACAGGCTTGCAGGGTTTTCTATATGTGTATTTATTTCATTGGCTTTTTGGTTTATGAATATGCTTTCAAAAAAATACACCCAGTCCCTGGTCTTTTATATACAATATGAACACTTACCCCAATCGGGCAGCTATACGACAGATACCATGCGTATCAAAGCTACTGCAAGCGGTTATCGGCTGACGGGGTATAAATTCGGCATTCTTGACAAAGTTATAAAAATGGATGCTGCACAATTCAAGCGCAGGGGAAATCAATACTACTATACCTTGAGCAATCACATTCATGCCGAAAAAATAGAAGAGCAGTTAGGGGAAGAAATGAAGGTGCTTGATATGTCACCCGATACCTTGTTTATAAACCCTGTTGCGCCCGCAATCTCCGATAAAAACTGATGCTTAAGGTTGGATTGACAGGCCGCCGCTTGCTTTCGGAAGATAAAGATGTAATCGGTCAAGTTCAACATATTTTCGGACAAGAAGTACTGGTGGGAGGAAAACCTGACCGCAAAAAAATAGCGGAAATAGTTTTTAATAGTCCTGAAAAGTTGGCACAACTTAATGCTGTTATTCATCCTGCTGTGCGGAAAAGTTTTAACACATGGGCAAGTATGCAAACCTCCCAATATGTAATTGATGAGGCCGCCATTCTTTTTGAAACCGGAATTTACAAGCAGCTTGATTTTACTGTTTTGGTTACTGCGCCTGAGCAATTGCGCATTCAACGGGTGATGCAAAGAGATGGAATGGATGAGGCCTCTGTAAAAAGCCGGATGAAAAATCAATGGAGCGATGATGATAAAAGAAAAATAGCCAATTTTGTAATTGTTAATGATGGTATAGATCCTTTGCTTCCCCGGGTTATGGAAATTCATAATGCAATAATTTCAAAATTGAAATGAAACCCATCTACTTCAACAAGCCTCACCTTGCGGGAAAAGAAATAGGCTATATGAATAAAGCTGTTAAGACCGGAAAAATTTCGGGGGATGGTTTATTCACAAGAGAGTGCCAGGTGTTTTTAGAGAACAAATATCGGTTTGGAAAAGTATTGCTCACTAATTCCTGCACCGATGCGCTTGAAATGGCAGCTATTTTATGCAATATAAAAGAAGAGGATGAAATTATTGCTCCTTCATTTACATTTGTTTCAAGCGTAAATCCGTTTGTATTAAGAGGTGCCAAGATCGTCTTTGCTGATTCCGCTTCTGATAATCCGAATATGGATGTAACCCGGATTGAAAGCCTTATAACTGCTAAAACAAAAGCCATAGTAGTAGTGCATTATGCAGGAATAGCCTGCGATATGGATGTAATAACGGGAATAGCAAAAAAGCACAATCTCCTTGTAATAGAAGATGCGGCCCAGAGTGTAGATTCATTTTATAAAAACAAAGCGCTTGGAAGTATTGGGCAATTAGGAGCATTTTCATTTCACGAATCAAAAAATATTATTACCGGTGAGGGTGGAATGCTGACCATAAATGATAAGGGTTTTACGGAAAGGGCTGAAATAATTTGGGAAAAAGGTACCAACCGGAACGCTTTTTTTAATGGTAAAGCAGATAAATACGAATGGGTAGATGTAGGCTCTTCCTTTCTTCCTTCAGAAATTACAGCAGCATTTTTAAAGGCCCAATTAGAAGAGATTGATAAAATTCAACATAAAAGAAAAAGACTCTGGCAACATTACAACAAGTATTTAAAAGAGTTGCCGTCTGAAAAGAATATTATGTTTCCATATATTCCGGAATATGCCACCAATAATGGGCACATGTATTATATGGTTTGTGCAAGCGCCGACGAAAGGACAAAGTTAATAGCGTATCTGAAAAAGAATGAAATACAGGCAGTCTTTCATTACCAGTCTTTACATAAAAGCCCATTCTATAAAAGCCGGTATAAAGGAGCGGAATTGCCTAATTCAGACCGTTATTCCGATTGCCTTTTGAGGCTCCCGCTTTACTACGATTTGAAATTTAAGGAAGTGGAACATATCTGCGGGAAAGTGCTCTCGTTTTATAAAAGCTAGCTATTTTCCCACAGAAATTCTCTCCTGTAAAAGCAAGGCGCCTTTATAGGCGATAAAGCCGGTAATGATACCAAGCATAATGCCGCACAGTACATCGGAAGGAAAATGTACCCCAAGATACATTCGGCTGTAGCACAATAATAGAACCCATAAAATCAATCCGCCTGTAACAAACTTATTTTTGAACAACAGGATCAAATAGGTGGATAAAGCAGCAGAGTTTGCCGCATGATTTGAAACAAAGCCATAAAGCCCGCCCATGTAGGATTCTCCTTCCGAGTTTTTACAAATGTGAAGCAAGTGCAGAATACCAGGTACATGGCTTGGCCTCAAGCGCATAACTTCATTCTTTATAAGATTAGCAATTTGGTCGCTGGCAATAATTGCCAAAATGGCAAAAAGAACCAAAACCCAGCTTTGTTTTTTATATTTCAACCAAATGAGTATCACAAAGAAGAAATAAAGGGGTATCCATGTGAAGCGCCCGCTTATGATAAACATCACCTGGTCCATAAGCGGAGAGTTGTTCCCGTTAATGAATAAGAGGATATTATTATCAAGACTTTGTAAGGTGTCAATAAAAGAACTCATGCTTGGCGAATAATGAAACAAATATACAGCGGATTCCTTACTTTTGCACAAAGTAAGCTACGCATGTCAGATGTGATTAAATTATTGCCCGACCATGTTATAAACCAGATTGCTGCCGGAGAGGTTATTCAACGGCCTGCTTCCGCTGTTAAGGAGCTTATGGAGAATGCGGTAGATGCAGGCTCAACAAAAATAAAACTGATCATCAAGGACGCCGGTAAAACCCTTATCCGGGTGATTGATAATGGCTGCGGAATGTCCGATACCGATGCACGGCTTTGCTTTGAAAAACACGCCACCTCCAAAATAAACACGGCTGACGATATATTTTCTGTTACTACAAAAGGCTTCCGGGGTGAAGCGCTGGCTTCTATTGCCGCTATCTCCACTGTTGAACTTAAAACGAGAACTAAAGATAATGAAGCAGGGACTTTGATTGAGATAGAACACAGTAAATTTCAAAGGCAGGAACCTTGCCAATGTGAGACTGGGACATCCATCAGCATTAAAAATTTGTTCTTTAACGTGCCTGCCCGCAAAACTTTTTTAAAGTCAGACCAGGTGGAGTTTCGTCATATAATGGAGGAGTTCCACCGGATTGCATTAGCGCATCCCGAAGTGGAGTTTACCTTGTTTAATAATGATGAACAGCTTTTTCATGTTTTGTCCGGTAATTTGAAACAAAGAATTATGGCCCTGTTTGGAAATACGTATGACCAGAAAATTGTGCCTGTTACCGAGCAGACGAACCTTGTCTCGGTTTCAGGATTTGTAGGCAAGCCAGAATATGCCAGGAAAACAAGGGGGGAACAATATTTTTTTGTGAATCGCAGGTATATCAAAAATAATTACCTGCATCATGCTTTGCAGTCAGCCTATAAAGAGTTGTTGGCAAAAGAATCCTATCCTTCCTATTTTGTATTTTTTGAAATTCAACCGGGAAAGATCGATGTCAATATTCATCCTACCAAAACCGAAATAAAGTTCGAGGATGAATCAATGATATATGCTATTCTTAAGTCAGCCGTAAAAAGGGCATTAGGGCAGCACAATGTAATACCGCCTATGGATTTCGACCGTGAAGGAGCTTTCGAAATTAGGCCTTTAAAAAAGACGGATATTATCCGCCAACCGCAAATTAATTTGAATCCGGACTATAATCCTTTCACCGAAGAAGCAAAAATCAACTTAAAGAATGCCGGGTTTAGCCCAACCTCACGCAACGAACCACGCAGGGCCTCACAAAGCAGTTATGTGCAGCCTGAAATACATGCCCCGGAGTTGAGCATCCATAAAGAAACTGCTTTCCAATTTAAGTGGCATGAACAATGGACAAAAGAATATATGGTTGTGGCAACCGGAGAAAAATTATTGTTGGTCAACCAACGACTGGCCTGGGAAAAAATATTTTTTGAAGAAGCATCCACGGCATTACAAAAAAAAGAAAACCTCCCATCTCAAAAAGAACTGTTCCCGCAAACGATTCAGGTTTCAGCGGGAGATGCTGCTATAATAACCATACTACTACCGGAGCTTAAATGCCTGGGTTTTGATATCAGTGATTTTGGCAAGCAGACTTTTATTTTATACGGAACTCCATCGGGAGTGGAATCGGGCGCATCACAATCATTTTTAGAAGGGGTGATTGAAAATTATAAAAACAGCACAGAATCTGAAATCAAGAATCCCGGAAATGCTTTTCTCGCTAAAAGCTATGCCCGTAAAATGGCTGCAAAAAACACCAAAGTACTTTCGCAGGAAGAGCGTGAAAGCTTGCTGGAAAGGCTATTTAGTATTAATTCACCCGATATTGCGACCGACGGTAAAAAAGTATTTATTGAACTAAGCCCTGACAAAGTAGATTCATGGTTTTGAAATATAATAATTAATATATAAGCTATTTTTCATGAACGATTATCGTCCACCTTCCTTTAGTATGTTCCCGCCGGTTGTAAAGAATCTTCTGCTGATAAATGTTGTTTTCTTTTTAGGGACAATAATAATAGGGCATTTGAACCAAATAGATATTACAAGTTATTTGGGCTTGCATTATTTCCAATCTTCTCATTTTAAGATATACCAGCTCGTTACGTATCTTTTCCTTCATGATCCCACTAGCATTTGGCATATTTTATCTAATATGTTTGCTTTGTGGATGTTTGGCAGCGTGCTTGAAAACTATTGGGGTGGCAAGCGCTTTATTATATTTTATTTGATATGCGGGATAGGTGCAGCCTTAACACAGGAAGTTTCCCTTTACGTATATTTTCATCATGTAAATGATGCGGTTCAAACATTTGTCACTGTCCCTACCCCGGAAAATTTTAATACCATTGTCGGTAACTATTTTCAAGGTGTTACGGGGTATACCCAACCCATAACCGCTGAAGACAGGGTATCTGTGCTTAATGCGCTGTACAAATTTATTATGGATGATTCAAACACTATTGGTGCATCGGGAGCCATATTCGGAATATTGCTGGCATACGGTATGTCATTTCCAAACACAGAAATATATCTCTATTTTGCAATTCCCATTAAAGCTAAATATTTTGTAATATTATATGGACTCTTTGAATTATATTCAGGAATTAAAAGTTCAACGGGCGACAATGTGGCGCATTTTGCCCATTTGGGTGGAATGCTTTTTGGGTTTTTCTTAATTATGTATTGGCGGAGAAAACGAAGTATATAAATTGCTATGTCACTCAGATCAGAAATAGATAAGCTTATTGGCAGAAGGGCAGATATGCTCACCAAGCTTATTGTTATTAATATTATCGTTTTCATTCTGGCGAATATTTTTGTAAATATTCCCGGATTGGGTAGCTATGTATACGATTATTTCGCACTGCCATCTTCACTACATCAATTACTTTATCGCCCATGGACGCTTATTACCTATATGTTTCTGCATGTCCAAACCATGCACCTCATTTCCAATATGATTATGTTTTATTGGTTCGGAATAATATTTACGGATTTTATGGGAACCAAAAGGCTGCTTTATACATATCTCCTTGGAGGCATTGCCGGCGGACTTTTATTTATTATTTTCTCCAATTTATTTATGCAGGGCAGTAATCTGATAGGTGCTTCTGCCGGAATTATGGCAGTGATTATTGCCACCGCTATCCTCGTTCCCGATTACCAACTCCACCTTATTTTCTTTGGCCCGGTTAAGTTGAAATATCTTGCAGTAGGAGCATTCGTGCTTTCTTCATTGATTGATTTCAGCGTTAACAGCGGGGGTAAAGTTTCCCATATTGGTGGCGCGCTTTATGGAATATTATATATGTCTCAATATCGCAAGGGAACTGACTATGCAGAAATTGCAGGCAATTTTATTGATAAAATAGGCAAGTTTTTTAAGGGTACAAATAAAGGCCCCAAGCTTAAAAAATCGGGCGGCAATGGCTTACGTCAGCAAAAAACCAGTGAGGATGAAAAGCAGAAAAAGATTGATGCTATTTTGGATAAAATTTCCGCTTCGGGCTATGATGCGCTCACTAAAGAGGAAAAAGATTTTCTTTTCAAATCCACGAAGAATTCCTGAGATGGAAATTTATTACCGGTAGTTCCTTAGTTTCTCTATTTTTGCCAAATAAATTAAAAAATATGACAACCATTAAATCAACATCAAGTATTAGTTCAAAAGATAACCTTATACTTATTGGCAATGCCAAAAGTGATTTTTCAAAATATGGTTTATCTAAAACAGAGTTGGAATTCATATATAAGCAGGTCAGGAAAGAAGAACACACTATTAATATAAACCAGTACGAACGCAGGATACTTATTTATATAGAGGAAGATAAAAAGAATGTAAACTATACCCTGGAAGCTTTCCGCAAGGCGGGAAATAAAGCCTGTGCCACTTTTAATGCTGCCAAAGCAGAACAAGTAACCATAGTTGATCTGGATGGAATATCAGAACAAATACTTGCTTTTGCAGAAGGCATGGCCCTTGGCAATTATCAATTCCTTCACTATAAAAAGGATTTGAAAAAGACAGCACATTCATTGAAGAGCATACTTATTCACTCCAAACAAGTTAGTCAAAAGCAAATACAGCGTTTACAGATTGTGGCAGATGCCACCCAAAAAGCAAGAACATTGGTGAATGAACCCGTTAATCATTTAAATGCTGTTGATCTTGCAAAGGAATTTGAAAAGCTGGGAAAAGAAGCAGGATTTAGAGTAGAAGTGCTTAACAAAGCTAAAATAACAGCCCTGAAAATGGGTGGTTTGTTATCTGTAAACCTAGGTAGCATTGATCCTCCTACTTTCACCATTATGGAATATAAACCAAAGAATGCAGTAAATAAGAAACCTTATATGCTGGTGGGGAAAGGTGTGGTATATGATACCGGAGGATTGAGCTTAAAGCCTACTCCTAACTCCATGGATTCTATGAAATGTGATATGGCCGGTGGGGCAGTGGTAGGTTGCACCCTATATGCTATTGCTAAAGCCGGTTTGCCTGTTCATGTAATTGGACTGGTGCCTGCAACGGATAACCGTCCCGGTATGAATGCCTATGTACCCGGAGATATTCTTACCATGTATAGCGGTGCAACTGTAGAAATGCTGAATGCAGATGCAGAAGGCAGATTGATACTTGCTGATGCTTTGAGCTATGGAAAAAAATATAACCCGCAATTAACGATTGACCTTGCTACCCTTACAGGTGCTGCTGCGGCGGCCATTGGCAAATACGGAATTGTTGCCATGGGTACAGCCGGCAAAAAAGAATTTGATGCACTAAAAAATAGCGGGGAACATGTAAATGAGCGCTTGGTAGAGTTTCCGATGTGGGAAGAATATGGAGACCTTTTAAAAACCGAAATTGCCGATATGAAAAATATTGGAGGTCCTTACGCCGGAGCTATCACCGCAGGAAAATTTCTCGAAAAATACACGTCCTATCCTTGGATACATTTGGATATTGCAGGGCCTGCATTTCTTGATTCAGCTTATGACTACAAACCAAAAGGCGGAACAGGAGTAGGGGTGAGGCTGCTGTTTGATTTCTTGAGTAACGTGAAGGGATAAAGAAGTATTATTTCTTTTTATCGTCTTTTTTTTCTTCTTTCTTCTCCGGTGGTGGTGGATCTAATTTTGTGATCTCAATGATACCATCTACCAGTCTGTCAAGCTCCCAGGTGGAGTTATAAATATTAGGCGAAACCCTGACACAATTAAGTTTCTCGTATACCATGCCGGTTACATAAAGCTTTTTGGTATCAAACAGCTTAGAGAATATATCGCTTCCACTCCATCCCTCAATAGAAAAAGCACCAATGCCGCAAGAATATTTTGGGTTCATGGAAGTGCTGAATTTTACTTTCGGATTATCTTTCACTTTATTCATCCAATAATCTTTTAGATACCTGAGCCGGGCTTCTTTACGTTGTATGCCGATTCCTGCCATAAAATCTACGGCATTTCCAATGGCCATTTCAGAAGCAAAAGAACGGGTGCCCAGCCATTCAAACATACGAATATCACTGCCTCCGGCATCATCATTACCCAGCAAAGGCCATATGTTTTTTATTTTCTCCTTTTTGATATATAACATACCGCTGCCAAAAGGAGCGCCAAGCCATTTGTGTAAAGATGTTGCAAAGTAATCGGCTCCTGTATCAGGTATCTTAAAGTCAAAATGGTTAAAAGAATGAGCGCCGTCAATAATAACTTCGCATCCTTTGGAATGCGCCATATCTGCTATCGCTCTGGCCGGCATAATTTGACCAACCCAATTAATTACATGCGTAATATGCACAATTTTCGTTTTGGATGTGATCTTATCTGCATAAAGCTTTACTATCGCATCATCGTTTTCTTGTGGTAAGTCGAAATCAACCCAGTTTAACTTTATTCCATCTCTTTTTTCTCTTTGCTTCCAAGCGGTAATCATGTGCGGATAATCATATTTGTTTAATACAACCTCATCTCCTTCTTTCAGGTGTAATCCAAAAATTATCGTGTTCAGCCCCTCAGTGGCATTACGGTTTATGGCTATTTCTTCCGGATCGCATCCGGCCAAATCAGCCAGTTTTGCCCTCAACGGTTCTCTTCCTTTATCAAGAATGGTCCACATATAATAGGATGGCCCCTGATTACACATTTGATAGTTAAATATATGGGCGTCCTGTACTACCTTGGGTTGCGCGCTCACTCCCCCGGCGTTCAAGTTAATAACCTCCGGAGATAAGGTATAGCTTTCTCTTACCCATGACCAGAAGTCTTCATCGGTAGCCGATTCTTGAGGAGTCTTGCCGCCAAGTTTGCTTACTCTGTTTTCCAGCGTTTCGGCAAATAAGGGGTTCGAAAATTTTAAAAAGGATAAAGAACCCGCCAGTAAGGCAGATTTGCCGATAAAGTCTCTTCTTGATACCATGTGATTTGATTGTTGGTCGCTTCAAATGTAGAAATAAATATGCTAGCCCGAACAAAAGTCCGGATTATATAAAAGGAAAGGGCATGGTAACGTACGTTTAGCTACTATGCCCTGATAAAATAATAAGAAATGCGCTTACAGGCTGGCCAGTTTGGAAAGGTCTACAGACTTTGCTATCGAAAGTACCTTGTCTGCATCTGCTTGGTTATTGGCTTCAACCTGAACCCAGAAACGGTATCCTACACCCAGCGTTACAGTGGCATCTTTGGTTTTCTTTTTATAAACTTGCCAGCCTCCGTTACAGTTGTCGGGTTTAATACCATTGGCTTTTTCTTCAGGAGAATCAACGCTTAACCCCATAGCCCACATGGCTGTGGCTGAATTGTACAAGTTGGCTGCCTGGTTATAGTCAACAATTGTAACCTTGATCCAATCGTTGTCTTTCTTAAAACGAATCATAGCGGTAGAATAGGACATATTCATCATGTTCATAGAAGCACCGGTAGGAGGCTCTGCTGTATAACCATCTTCTGATGAGGGGAGATATTTTTGAAGGTCGGCGTAAGGCATTGCAAGGGTATCGCCTTTGGCCCTGCGTGCTTTCATTTTTGCGTTGGCATCATCCATGCCCGACTTAGCTACATTTTCGACAGCGGCTGCAGCTACTAAAGCATTTGCATTGGTAACTGTGGTTGTATCGTCCTTTTTAGCTCCTCCGCACGATACTAAGGCGAGGGCCAATGCTGCCGATAAGATTAGTTTGCTTGTGTTGTTCATTTTATGTTTGTTTATTGGGTTTTTACTTTTTGCAGTCTTTTTGTTTGATATATATCCTATTATAACTCGACAAATGTAAAAAAACAAAAGTTAAAACCCGCATCGCATAAGAATGTTATATTGCCAAAAATCAGGCAGGATGCGAGATAAAACAGGAAGTTTATTACCGTAGTAGACAAAATTTATCGGAGGGTACGCTGGTATTTAAAAAAATATTACCTTTGCACCCCTTTAAAAACGAAAAAGAACAGTTAAAAACCTGAAAATCATGTACGCAATAGTAGATATAGCAGGACAGCAGCACAAGGTTAAGAAAAAGCAAAAGATCTATGTGCACCGCCTGAAAGCCTCCGAAGGAAGCCAAGTGGAATTCAACAAGGTACTCCTGGTAGATAATGAAGGGGCCATCAGCGTGGGTATGCCATTTGTTGACGGAACCCGTGTAGCTGCCAAGGTTGTAGCCCATGTAAAAGACGATAAAGTACTGGTTTTTAAGAAAAAACGCAGAAAAGGGTACAAAAGGCTCAATGGACACCGCCAATATCTTACCGAATTACTTATTCATGGTATTTTTGGAAAAGGTGAAACGGTTGAGTTTGTTGAAGAAAGAGAGGTGATTGTAAATCCGGTTGAAGAAGAAATAGTTGATACGGACGAAAACATAGAGGAACAAGAAGAAACAACCGAAGAAGCCCCTAAGAAAAAGAAAAAAGCTGCAGCACCAAAAGCTAAAAAGGCTGCCGCAACTGAAAAGAAGAAAGCAACGACTCGTAAAAAGTCAAAAGAATAATATTAATCAATAAATACTAAACTGTCATGGCACATAAGAAAGGTGTTGGTAGTTCAAGGAACGGAAGAGAATCACACGGAAAACGCTTAGGCGTTAAAATATATGGCGGACAAGAGGCCATTGCCGGAAACGTTATTATACGCCAAAGAGGCACTTCATACCACCCGGGTAAAAATGTTGGTATTGGCAAGGACCATACCATTTTTGCATTGGTTGACGGAACCGTAGTTTTCACTACTAAAAGGCAAGACAGGCGTTATGTAGCTATTAAGCCTAAGAATGAAGTAGTGCCTGCTCCTAAGAAACGCAAACCGAAAGCGGAAAAACCTGCTGCTCCGGAAGCACAAGCATAATCAATTGCACTCTCTATAGAAAAAAATCCTGCTTAAGAAATTAGGCGGGATTTTTTATTTGTTGTACAGCCCGTATACGTGTTATTCCGGGTGGTTTCTTTATCGCTTTATCCTGTCAATACATAGGATAGAAGGTAAAATACCTGGCAAAAGCAATGTTAGTGCGGCTGTAACAGGTTTTGCAATGTGTTGCTATTATTACTTGGCTGGCTCTTGTTTTCCTCAACAGGATGGTAAGTATTAGTATTCTGAGTCTTTGGCTCGGTCTTAGTTTCTTGAGCAGGATGATAGGTATTTGTATTCTGGTTAGTGCTTGGCTGGCTTCTATTTTCCGGGATGTAATTTTGAGTGGGATGGTAGGTATTAGTATTCTGATTAGTGTTTGGCCGGCTATTATTTTCCTGGGTATAATTTTGGGTGGGGTGATAGGTATTAGTATTCTGGTTAGTGCTCGGCTGACTCCTATTTTCCGGTGTGTAATTTTGGGTGGGGTGATAGGTATTAGTATTCTGATTAGTGTTTGGCTGGCTCCTGTTTTCCGGTGTGTAATTTTGAGTAGGACGACTGGTGTTATTTTGAGAATAGTTACCAGACTGGTGAGGGGTTGCCATATAGTTAGATGACCTGCCGGCTGCATTATAAGTCTCACCATTTACATTAGTCATTGCGCTATTAGCCGGGTGTCCGCGGTTAGTTGAATAATATTGATTTTCATCTTTACTTGCTGTCTGCCGGTGAGATCTCTGGTCTGCTGTAGGTTTTATGTGAGATTGATTTGCAACCATGTATTCTTTTGTAGTGGGTTTGGCAGTATATCCGCCGGGGCCATTAAAGCTATACCGGTTAGCAGGTTGAGTTGTAACTACAGTATTATCAACATATGTAGTATGAATAACCGTAGTGTTTACATTCGATACGTAGGTATTGTATTGATAGGTGTTTCCCGACCATCTGCCACCATAATAACCATTACCGGCGTATCCGTAACCATAATTAATGCCTCCATAATAGCCTACAGATGAACCCCAATAACCATCGTTCCACAAGTACTCTCCGCCTACAAAGCCCCAATAGCCGGGCGTCCATAAATATCCTACCGTAGGAGGTTCTACCCAAACACCGGGTACCCAATAAAAGCCTTGGTTATAACTCCAATAACCGGGTGTCCAAATATATCCTACCGTAGGACAAGGTGGTTGTGTATATGCACATAATTCGGGCGGAGCAACTTGAACAGATGCAACATTATCATCGTCATCCTGAGCGTATGCAGCGTTAAAAGAAAATAAGGAGCCTAAAAAAAAGCCGCAAAAAACAAGGTATTTATTCATGATAAAATTTTAATTTTCTAATTATAATTTAAACTGATAACCTGCAAACATTCCAAAATAAGGCCCTCCTCCGTTCGTTACAAACCCGGCCCATTTAAAGCCAAACATCCAGCTATCAATAAAAGTATAAATCTTTGCATTATACATAAGATTGCCTGTTATAGCTTCATAGTCTAAGCCTACATTGCCCAAGACACCGGTTGAACCATCAGGTTCAATCCAACCAACTACAATTCCTCCTCCAAAATATAGTATTATGCTGCTGGAGCTGTCGGCATCAGTTACGCCGCCATTAATAGCAAAATTACTTTGTAAGTGTGTATAAAAACCGATAGCACTTCCCGGAACAAAACGAGTGTACATTAAGCCAACTCCAAGATAGCTGGTATAATCGGTTTCGGTATAGCTGCTAAGAAAATCGTGAGGCGGTGCCAGTGGTTGTAAAGGAGGTGTATAGGCAGGTGGCGTGTAAACAGGCGGCGGCGTGTATGTTTGTTCCTGTACAGGTTGTTGTTGCTGCACAGGTTCTTGATATTGCTGTTGCTGCTGTACAGGCTGTTGTTGCTGTTCCGGTTGAGATTGTTGTTGTGCCGGGGCGGTAGGCACAGTAAAAAAATCGGATGAACCATTGGCATACTGAATCATCAATACGTCCGTTTTTAAAATGGTATAAGTAGGTCCATTTAAATTGTCCCATTTTTTATATGTAATATCAGTAACCTCAATAGCTATAACCTGGCATTTTATCTGAGTTTTATCGGTTTGGTAAATATAGTCTTGTGCAAATGTGCATATAGGAACTACCAGTAAGCTTACTATTAATAAGATGTTTTTCATTATTTATGTTTTAAAGTTCTATTGTAACTGCTCTGTATAACAGGTCTGACCGGCGGGTATTACAATCTGATTGCTGCTCCCTGCTGCCGGCCAAGTTGCTGTTCCCCCAGTTACATTAGCACTTGCACTGAAAGTATAAGTGCCCGGGGTTGTAACAATAAAACTTGCACATCCATTAGCGCCGCATCCGGGTGAATTTCCAGATACGGAATAGGTAGTCATTTGTTGCGTGCTGTTATTGCACATAACATAAAAATTAGAATAAGTTGAGATTGCTGTCCAAAATGTAATAGTACAAGTTGTGGAGCCACCACCGCCTCCTCCGCCTTTTTGATTATCCGGGTCAAAAAGGGTTTTGGAACAAGACAAGAATAAAGTTGTACACATTACAACAGCAAGGATTAGTCCTTTTCTAAGGCTGGTATTTCTATTTATCATATTTAGGGTATCAGGGGTTTAGAATTTTTGCAAAATACAATTATTTATCAATCTAATTGATTTTCAAAATATTTAATATGATAAATATATCTTTATGTCTGCAGAACACCTACATTATAAGGACGTACTATAGGTGCATGGTTAGCCATTTCAATACCCATAGATATCCATTTGCGGGTATCCAGCGGGTCAATTATCTCATCAACCCACAACCTCGAAGCTGCATAATAAGGAGAAAGCTGTTTGGCGTATCTATCCTTAATAGTATCGAGCAATTTCTTTTCATCTTCCGGGGTAATAACTTTTCCTTTTGCTTTTAGCGTGCTCACCTGTATCTGCAACAATGTTTTGGCAGCCTGCTCTCCGCCCATCACCGCAATTTGTGCCGTAGGCCAGGCGACTATAAGCCTTGGGTCATAGGCTTTGCCGCACATGGCGTAGTTGCCTGCACCGTATGAATTACCTATTATCACTGTGAATTTAGGCACCACGCTATTCGACATGGCATTCACCAGTTTGGCACCATCCTTAATAATGCCTCCATGTTCAGACCTTGAGCCTACCATAAAGCCGGTAACATCTTGCAAGAAGACCAATGGAATTTTCTTTTGGTTACAGTTCATTACAAAGCGTGCTGCCTTATCTGCCGAATCGGAATAGATAACACCCCCAATTTGCATTTCGCCTTTTTTGCTTTTTACAATTTTACGTTGGTTAGCCACAATACCCACTGCCCAGCCATCAATGCGCGACAATCCGCAGAGTATAGATTGCCCATATCCTGTTTTATATTCCTCAAATTCGGAATCATCACAAAGGCGGTCAATTATATCGCGCATATCATAAGGCTTTTCCCTGGTTTCAGGAATCAGCCCATACAGTTCTTTCGCATCTTTTGCCGGAGCTTTAGCTTCCACCCTGTCGTATCCGGCAGCTTCGTACTTGCCTATTTTATCGAATATCTTTTTAATCTTGTCCAAACATTCCTTATCGTTCTCGCATTTATAGTCGGTAACGCCTGATATCTCCGATTGTGTGGTGGCACCACCCAGGGTTTCATTGTCAATATCCTCGCCAATAGCAGCTTTTACAAGGTAGGAACCTGCCAGAAAAATACTTCCTGTTTTATTTACTATCAAGGCCTCATCACTCATAATAGGTAAGTATGCCCCACCCGCAACACAACTACCCATAATGGCTGCAATTTGAACAATACCCTGAGATGACATGACCGCATTATTGCGGAACATCCTTCCGAAGTGTTCTTTATCGGGAAAAATTTCATCCTGGAAGGGAAGAAAAACACCTGCACTATCTACCAAATAAATAATTGGCAAACGGTTTTCCATGGCTATTTCCTGGGCGCGCAAATTCTTTTTGGCAGTTATGGGGAACCATGCTCCTGCCTTTACGGTAGCATCATTAGCGACTACAATACATTGCCTTCCGCTTACATAACCTATTACTACAACGGTTCCTCCGCTTGGGCATCCACCCACATCTTCATACATATCATCGCCTGTAAAAGTGCCTATCTCTATGCGTTGAGAACCTGAATCCAATAAGTAATCTATGCGTTCACGGGCAGTCAGCTTGCCTTGTGCATGTTGGGCTTCAATCTTCTTTTTGCCTCCTCCTTCATATACTTTGCTGGTCTTTTGTTCCAACTTAGACATCAGCATACGCATTGCATCTTCCCGTTTGTTGAATTCCATTTCTTTTGCCATGATGTGTTTTATAAAGTGAACAAATATACAGACTTATTACATGTTGCAAATATGGTGCATGAAAAGGTGGTTTTGGGGAAAGTTATTGACTCCTCAATGACTTTTCCTAAATAATGTATAAACTATTATAAATAGACATATTAAATCGTAGGGATTTTGGGGCTAAAGCCCTCTTGGTTGAGGGTGGGCGTATTTGCACCCCGCCATAAATGGCGGGGCTAATGAATAAGAAGAGGTGGAGTTTTACTCATTAGCCCCGGCTTTTAAGCCGGGGGTTAAAAGTACACACACATTTTTTGGGCTTTAGCCCCCTTATTATTTAAGAAAGATGGTCATTGAGTAGTCAATGACTTTTGCATAATCCGCAAACAGGGTTCATTTTTATTTTACACATTTTACACTTTTGCAAAACGCAATGGGCGGTAATATTTATTTTGAATGTTCAGGAAAAGTCATTGACTTAAGTGCTAAAGTCTTCTAGAAATAAATTATTTCGTACCTTTGAAGAAAGAAAAAGCAATGAGTACCATTTTAATAAAATCAGGCAATAAAAGCGAAGAGAATTTTATTCTGAATCTTGCAAAAATACTAAAGGCTCCCGTTAAGGTGTTAAATGACAATGAGGAGTTGGATGCCCTGCTTATAAAATCAATTGAGCAAGGTATGAAATCGGGCAAGGCATCAAAAACGGAAGTGAAGAAGTTTTTTGAGAAGAATGGAGTACGAATTCACTAAACAGTTTGTAAAAGATTTAAAGCACTTTCGACACGATGCCAAGTTTGTGCATTATTTAGGGGCAAAAATCAATCATGCTTTTAAGGCAACTTCAGTAGATAAGATTGATGGGCTGGAATTGATAAGGGGCACATCTGTTCATTATCGTTTTAAAATTAAAACTGACACTTTTACCTATCGAATAGGCATAAAGCGGCTGAAAAAGGTAATTTGGTTCGCATGTATTGATAATAATAAAAAACGATTTTATAAAAGGTTTCCTTAATATAATCTCAGCTTACCCAACATATTGCCAAACCCTTCCGTATAGTGAAGTAATTAAACTATATTTACTTTTAAATAACCTACTATGAGAAAACTACTCGGTATTCTTTCGCTCTTAATTATTGGTATTACCGGCTATTGTACCAATGTTACAGGTGGTATTTTTTCCAATACAACATGGACATTAGCTGGCAGCCCATATATTATTACCGATACTGTAAAGGTATTTGGAGGAATTACCCTTACCATACAACCTGGGGTTGTAGTAAAGTTTAATACAAAAGGATTTCTAGAAATAGCCGGAAGCCTATCTGCAAAAGGCAATGCTCACGATTCTATCATCTTTACAAGTAACTTAGCTTCACCAAAACCCGGAGATTATAATGGCGTTTCTATCCAAACGAGCACTGATACACTTACTTATTGCAGGTTTTCTTTTTCCAGTAATGGATTGAATTATAGTGGTGCATATATAGGTAGTCCACCTTTGGCGCATTGTGTATTTGCGTCCAACTTGGTTGGGATTTTCTTTGTAGCTTTAGTAAGAATAGATACTTGCATATTTAAATACAATACAACTGGAATAAGAAATAGTGATGAGGACTCAATTAATGGATGCACACTTGTAAATAATGGAACTGCCATAAGTAATTTTTCTGGCGGTCTTTATGGTCCACTTGAAAACTCTGTTATTGAATATAATACTAATGGGGTTTTTAGTAACAGTTCAGGCTTAATAGAGCATTGTATTATTAATTGGAATACTGACACCGCAATTTATGGGAATAATGACTCAATAATATATAATGAAATAGAACATAACAATATAGGTATTGTAAGTTTAAATGGGAGTGGCATATATTATAACAGTGTATCTGATAATACTGTAGGATTTGAAGTGGAATCGGGAAATACCATAGAATGTAACAGTATTTGTAATAACTCATCCTATAATCTTATTTCACAAACGAGCAATAATTTTTCAGTTAAAGACAATTACTGGTGCCTTACCGATTCAGCGCAAATTCAGGCAACTATATATGATGGACATCAAAAATTAACTTTAGGATTAGTTTCTTTCGTTCCATTTTATACCTCAGCTTGTGCCAGTGTTCCAAATGCAATTAATGAGGTGAAAGATAATAATGAAGAAATAAAAGTATACCCTAATCCCAACAATGGTCAATTTATAATTGCATTCAATCATTCCGAACTTGTTTCGGAATCGCAAGCTATCGTCGAAGTTTACAATATGATGGGGCAAAAAATATATAATGCGACCCTGAATCAAGTTCAGGGTGACAATAATATTAATATAGGCAAACAAGCTCCGGGAGTTTATTTTTATAGGGTTTTGCAAGAGGGTGGAAGTTTAATAGGAGAAGGAAAATTGGTAGTTCAGTAAGAGATTGCTCCCCGTACCCGCTAAGCTGCGCTTAGTGGGCAAGTAAATCTTAAGCTGTGCTTAAATTATAGTTTGTATGCGGAGCTTACAATTTATATATCCATCCACCCAGGTGGACGGATACAAACAATGAGCCTATAGCTCATCTCTTATAGCTTATATCTTACCTCTCTCTTATACCCTTATTCCAATCACCAAAATATCATCCACCTGCTCTAAGTTGCCTTTCCATTTATCCAAGGTGGTTTCGAGCATGTTTTTTTGTTCATCCATAGATTGAGCTGCATTGGCAAACAGCAGTTCCTGCAATTGTTTGTATTTAAATTTTTTCCCTTTTGTTCCACCAAACTGGTCGGCGTAACCATCGGTGAATAAATACAAGGTATCTCCTTTTTGAAGTTTTAAATTATGCGTGTTGAAGGGAATAGGTTTATCAATCTTCCCTATGGGTTGCTTGTCAGCTTCCACTTCATGCAGTTCTCCATTGCGGATAAACCAGAGTGAATTATAGGCTCCGCTCCATTGCGTTTCTTTCGTCTTAATATTTATGCAGCACAAGGATATGTCCATGCCATCCTGTACATTGGCTTCGCTCTTTTCAAAAGTTTCAAGTACCAGTTCACGTACCTTATCCAGTATTTTTCCCGGTTCGGTTATATGGAATTCTTTTACGGTACGGTTTAAGGCGTTAGAGCAAACAACACTCACCAGTGCACCGGGAACCCCATGGCCTGTGCAATCAGCAGCGGCAATTAAAGCAATATCTCCGGCGCGTTCCATCCAGTAAAAATCTCCGGCTACAATATCTTTTGGTTTATAAAACACAAAGGAATCGGGCAGGTATTGCCTGATCAAATTCATAGGCGGCAATATGGCATCTTGCAATCGCTTTGCATAGGTAATCGAATCAAGAATATCTTTATTTTTTTCCTGGATGATTTTGTTTTTAGTTTCGATATTTTGTTTTTGCCTCCGTGTTATGCGCAGGGAGCGAACAACAAATATGGCAAACACAAGCACTAACAATAAACCACCGGTCACAGAGCGTGTAATAATATTTTGTCTGCGTTTATCGGCATCTGCCAACTCGTCTTTCCTATCTTGTTCTGCTTTTGTAGAATCCGTTTTCCTATTAAATGCATAATTCATTTCCGCCTGCACCGTTTTTTTTGTGTTGTCATCATTTATCAGGCTGTCCCTATACAGAATGAATTTTTTGTAATCGTCCCATCCTTCTTTATAATTGCCGGTAACGCCTTCTAATTCTGCCAAGCCACCATACTGATCTCTGATGACATCTTTTTCTCCCGAATTCTTTACAAGAGCCAGGGCGGAATCATAAATAATTTTGGCCAGTTTATATTTTTTCTGCACGGTGTAAATATTTGCCACATTGCCAATAATTTCACCGATAGCAGCTTTATTTCCTACTTTACTATATATATTTATTGTCCGGGAATAATAATCCAATGCTTTATTATACAATGAATCTGCCCGGGCTGCTTCGTTTCGTGATCTCACTGTATTTGCTTCTTCTTTGTATATGCCACCTATGTTATCTAAATTACGTGCAATGCTATTTTCATTCCCAATTTGTTTCTTTAGTTCCAATGCCATAAAGTTAAAATCGAGCGCCTTTTTATATAAGGAATCGCTTAGGGCTGCATTATGTTTAGATTGAGCCTCAGTTGCCTGAGACACATATACAATACCGATGTTGCAATAATTGGATGCAATACCTCTTTTATTTTTTATTGCCTGTTGTATGGCCAGGGCTTTAAAATCATATTCGAGCGCCTTGGGATAATTGCCCTGGTACCAATACGTAATTCCTATATTGGTCAGGTTCATTGCAATCTCTCTGTTATCAGCCAATTGCTGACACATGGCCAAGGCTTTAAACTCGTATTCAAGAGCCTGGGGATAATTTCCCTGGAACATATAGGATCCACCTATATTGCCAAGGTTATATGCAATTCCGGCCTTGCTCCCTATCTCTTCATTTATTTTTAATGCCTTACCGTAATAATCAAGCGACCTGTAATAATCTTCCATATCGCTATAAACAATCCCGATATTACCAAAGATTTCGGCTATATCGGCTTTGCTTCCTGCATTCTGATACATTCCTAATGCAATAGAATCACATTCAAGCGCTTTGGGAAAATCACCTCTGGTGTAATAAGCCATTCCTCTGGTTTTCAAAGCAGCAGCAGTTCCCATTTTGTAGCCAATTTTAACGGATAGTGCCTGAGCGTTGTTAGCGTATATCAGAGCAGTGTCAAGCTTACTAATTCTCCAGAAAGCATCACTCAGCTTATTCAGGGTATTTACTTTGGCTGTGTCTTCTTTAGCATGTTGAACAACTTTTTTCAATGAATCAATTACGGGGTTTTGCGCAAACCCCTGTAGGGCATTTATCAGAATAAAGAATACAAGGAAGTTGCGGTTTTTCATAGGGGTATGTTACGTATGAAACTCTACCAAAGCATCTACCGGCTCAAGAATAAACTTGCCCGTTGCAATGCCTCGCTTTTTGCAGAGCTCAATTAAAATATCTTTATAGTAATAGGCTACAGAACCGACAAAATGTACTGTTGTGGTTTTATAATCGCTGTAGCGGATAACGTGCTTATCTATAAAAAGGTCCAGGCAATCTTTTAACAGATTTTGAATGAAAGGATGCGTAATATGATTGGCTGCAAACATGCTGAAGGTCCCTAAAAACTTATTGAAGTTAGGCTCCTGGTATACTTTTTTATCAATGGCGGCGCGGTCCATCTGGTAGGTATTAAAAAAATCGGTCCGCAATTCTTCGGGCATTTCCTTATTTAAAAAAGCAGCTACCACGCTTTTTCCTATATGTCCTCCGCTGCCTTCATCGCCCAATATAAAACCTAATCCGCCTATCGTTTCGGTCGTGTCTTTTCCATCGTAATAACAGGAGTTGGAGCCTGTGCCCAATATGCAGACAATTC
>Ga0206858_1022_pt3 | contig 21306 bp, 16 predicted proteins | sample Alteio_BWOrgCont_46_FD_152622 | JGI IMG/M metagenome (GOLD analysis project Ga0206858, IMG submission 152622) | Enriched cells from forest soil in Barre Woods Harvard Forest LTER site, Petersham, Massachusetts, United States -... | ecosystem: Environmental > Terrestrial > Soil > Temperate forest >... | reverse complement strand
ACAAAGGCGGGAAAAAAGCTGTTCAGTACAACATCAAGGAACTGTACCACGCCAACGATTCTAAACCGATCGGTAAAAAGCGGAAACGCGATCAAATTATCGCCATCGCTTTCGCCGCCGCGAGAAAAAATAAAAAATAAGCGGGTTAAATAAGTTCCAGCCGTCATCCGAGAAAAGAGGAAAAATTTGAGAAACACTATTCTGCTGGATCGACGTCAATGGGCCGCTATTTTCTTTTTTATCTGCTTCGCCTGGATAGCTTACGAGACTTTACTGTTAGCCAGACCTTTTTTACCGGGTGTCTTGGGCGCCGTGATATTGGGCATTGTTTTTTCGCCGGTTCAACAATGGACTCTTCGTCGAGTACACAACCCCAACGCTGTCGCGTCCCTATTAACGGGTGGAATTTTTATCTTAACCGTGATTCCACTCGCCGCGCTGGGATTGATGGCTTCAACTGAGGCGACAAACCTGCGTCCCAAACTTGAGGGTTTTATGAACAACTATCAAACCCCCTCCTATATTCAACACCTCACAGGATCTTTGGATCATTTTTTTGAGGGCTTTGGACTTGAATTGAAACCCCTGTTTTTGGATATCGCGACGAAAATCGGCGATCGAATGAGTGATGAGGGACCTCTGCTGGGCGGCCACATACTCACCATCATCATTAACGGCATCGTTCTCATGGCCACCCTTTATTTTGTTTTTCGGGATGGAAAAAAAGCCGCGGAAAGCATCATTTTGGTCGTACCGATGAGTACTCACAACAAACAGGCGGTTTTAGACTGCGTTTACGGAACCTTTCGAGGGGTAGTGGTAGGTATTTTTGTGACCGCCGTCACCGAAGGACTTCTGGATATGGTTGGCTTTATCGTGGCGGGAGCCCCCTTAGCCATTTTGGGAGGTTTCGCCGTGGCTATTTGTTCTCTCTTAGGCGCTTCCGTTTTAATCACTATTCCGGTAGCCTTCTGGGTAATGAACCACGACACCGGAATGGGAATTTTTCTTCTTCTCTGGGGGATTGTGGTGTCCATCTCATCCGATAACTTCTTAAAAGCCGCCTTGATTGGATCCCAAACCCGTATGCCCTTTCTCTTAATGCTCTTCAGCACTTTGGGGGGAATCAAGTTATACGGCGTGATGGGCTTATTTTTAGGCCCGCTATTGGTCACCGCCTTCCTGACCTTTTGGGACATCTACTGCAAGGACTATAAAGCTTGACCCGTCTCCCCTCAAATATTGTTTTCCACGGAGCCTTTTTTGATTAAAAAGTACTTTAAAAAAATAATCCCATTCCATAGCGTACTTTTTCACGCGGCTCAAAACTTTTTCAGTATCGGCGGCTCCCAACGGGCCGCCGCTTTCGCTTACTACGCCTTTTTTTCCATATTTCCCTTCACCGCTTTAACCGTGGCCATCGCTTCCTTTTTTGTGGATAGGGATCACGCGGCCGGCGAAGTTATCGGGTTCATCAAGAATTACGCGCCGATGAACGACAAAACGCATCAGGTCATTTTCAACACTCTTTCGGATATGGTTGACGCGCGCGGCAAAGTGATTGTCATCGCTCCTCTGTTTTATGGCGCGGCGGCTTTCCGTTTTTTCAACGTGTTGATTCGGGCGGTGAACCGCGCCTGGGGAACATGGGAAAAAAGATGGTGGATGGTTCCCGCGAAAAACTTACTCTTGCTGGGCATCGTCAGCATGACCATCCTGTTGGGTGTGGGACTGCCTGTTCTGGGCAGAATCGCGAAACATTGGCTATTTTCATCTGACGATATCATCTCATGGATCTATGACGCGGCCATCTATGTCGGCCCGATGATTATGCTGTTTTTGGGACTCATTCTCTTTTACAGATTCACGCCCAGCCGTCCAACCCGCTTTTCCGAAGTGTGGTTGGCCTCATTGATCGGAACCGGAGTGTTGTACACCTTCGAAAGCCTTTTCGTGATCTACCTCAAAAACTTCTCCAAATTCAATGTTGTCTATGGCGCCTTTGGCGGCATGATGGCCCTGCTCACGCTTATTTATCTCACCGGTTCTACTGTTGTCTTCGGCGCCTGCCTGTCCGCCGCTCAAAAAGGCGTAATAATAGAGGGGCGAAACAACAGCCTTTAAAATCGAAGCTATCATTCATCCAGCCGCTCCTTCTTCTCATCTTGCTTTTTTAACAGCCGCAGGGCTTCTTCTAGTTCCTTAGCGCGCGTCTTATCGGGCTGGGGGTAGCTCATTTTCAGTTTTTCCATTGTTTCCAGAATAATCGCGGAAATAATGAGTCGGCTGTCAGGCTTGTGGTCCGCCGGCACAATATACCAGGGCGCGGACTCCGTGCTGGTGGCGCTCAGACAGGCTTCGTAGGCTTTGCGGTAATCCTTCCAGTATTCCCGTTCTTGAATGTCATTCAGGCTGAATTTCCAATTCTTTTCCGGTTTTTCCAGCCGGCTCAGAAACCGCTTTCGCTGCTCTTCCTTGGATAGATGAAGAAAAAATTTAATGATTCGGGTGCCGTTCAGGTGAAGGTGGTTTTCCAAATTGACGATCGACTGGTAACGGTCTTTCCAAATATTTTTGCCGTCAGCCACCTGCTCGGCTTTTAAAATTTCGGGATGCACTTTGGCGATGAGCACTTCCTCATAATAGGAGCGGTTGAAAATGCCGATTTTCCCCCTCTCCGGTAGATCCCGGGTCGTTCGCCAAAGAAAATCGTGCTGAAGTTCCTGGTCGCTGGGGTGTTTGAAACTAAAAACCTGGCATCCCTGAGGATTGACCCCGGACATAACATGCTTAATCGCCCCGTCTTTGCCTGCCGCGTCCATCGCCTGGAAAATCAAAAGCATCGAGTAATGATTGTCCGCGTAAAGCAGGCTTTGAAGCTCGCTGAGTTTTTCCACGTGCTTTGCCTGGGCCTTTTGATAATCTTCTTTGGAGTCGTAAAAGGGTTTGGCCAGGGTGGGCCATTTTTTAAGCTCAACTTCTTTGCCTTCCGATACTTGATAGTCTTTGGGATCAATTTTCATGGCTTTTCCTTTTCGGCCGACCTTGATGTTTACCGGAATCGCTTCGTCCAAATCATTTCATGGACCGCCATTCATGTCCATCCCGGGCAAGCAATTCGTCGGCGGTCTTGGGTCCCCAAGTGCCCGCTTTATAATTAGGAAAATCACGGGGAGCGAACTTGGCCCATTCGGTGAGAACCGGCATCAGCGCCTGCCAGGCCGCCTCTACCTGATCGTCGCGCATAAACAGGGTCTGGTCTTTCTTCATCACATCCCACAGTAAGGTTTCATAGGCATCGGGCGAAGGCACCGAAAAACTGTCCTGGTAAGCGAATTTCATTTCCACGGGTCTCAGCAACATCTGGGGACCGGGATACTTCGCCTGAAAACTCATGACAATGCCTTCCCGGGGCTGAATGGACAAAATCAACCGGGAGGGATGCCAATCGCGGGCAGCGGACTGAATCTGAAAAGCCTGATGAGGCACCTTGCGGAAATGAATCACCACCTCCGAAAGCTGCTGGGGCAAGCACTTGCCCGTACGAAGATAAAAAGGGATATTTTGCCAGCGCCAGTTATCCACAAAAAGTTTGAGCGCCACGAAGGTTTCGGTTTTGGAATGAGGGGCGACTTTATCTTCGTGTCGATATCCAGGAACCTTTTTACCCAGCAAGATACCGGGACCATACTGTCCTCTCACCGCGAATTTCGAAACCTTGCCGGGAGGAATAGGCCTTAGGGCATGCAGCACATCGACTTTTTTATTGCGGATCTCATCAGCCTCAAACGAAACCATCGGTTCCATGGCGACCAGGCAAAGTAATTGCAAAAGATGGTTTTGCACCATGTCGCGCAGGGCTCCGGCGCCGTCGTAATAGCCGCCCCGATGTCCCACACCAACTTCTTCCGCCACCGTGATGGTGACGTAATCCACATAATTACGGTTCCAAACCGGCTCAAAAAGCGGATTTGCGAAACGGAAGGCCAGAATATTTTGTACGGTTTCCTTGCCCAAATAATGATCAATACGGAAAATTTGAGATTCGTGAAAACTTTCGGTGAGCAGATGGTTCAGTTCTTTTGCAGAGGCCAGATCATGGCCGATAGGCTTTTCCACCACCAGGCTGGCGCGTTTTCGGTCCTGGTTCAACCCGGCGTCCGCCAACATCTTGGGAATGACACCAAAAAGAAAGGGGGGAATGGCCATATGAAAAATACGGCCAGCTTTAGATTTCCACTTCTTATCCAGCTTTTCGCAGCTTTGACCTAATTTCTGATAGGTGGCCGCGTCTTTGAAATCCCCCTCTTGATAAGTGAGGTTCGCGGCAAACCTTTTCCAGTCGGAGTTTTTCGCTCTGCCTTTCGATGAAAACTGGTTTATGCCATCTAGATAATGTTTTCGCAGCGCGGCTTCTTTAAACGAAACCCGGTCCACCACAATAATGGCGAATTTTTCAGGCATCCGGCCATCCCGATGCAGATCAAAAAGAGAGGGAATCAGTTTGCGCCAGGCCAGGTCGCCCGCGCCTCCAAAAATAATAAATACCGCCGGTTCGGGTTGGTGGTTTTTGATCACGGGCTACTCCTTTTCCCACTGGGTATGAAAAGTTCCTTTATCGTCAATACGCTCATAGGTATGAGATCCAAAATAATCTCGCTGGGCCTGAACTAGATTGGTCGGAAGCCAGGCGCTGCGGTAGGCATCCAGATAGCCCAAAGAAACCATCAGTCCCGGCGCCGGCACACCCGATTCGGCGGCCAGACTAACCACTTGGCGCAAATCTTCCTGGTGGTCGATGAGCTTTTTCGATAACCCAGGATCCAAGAGTAAATTGGATAGCTCCTTTTTAGTTTTGAATGCCTCACGAAACTCTTCCAATAAAGCGGCGCGGATAATACAGCCCCCTCTCCAGATGCGGGCTACCGCTTCCAAATCGAGTTGATAACCGTATTTTTCCGAAGCCGCGGCCAAAAGGGCCATACCCTGAGCATAGGTGAGGATAAGGGCGGAATAAAGGGCCCTCCCTAATTGAGTTATCAGAGCGGCCTGGTCGCCATGAAGGCGCCCCGGGAGCCTTTGATAAACCGCTTCGGCTTGTTTCCGTTCATCTACCATCACCGACATGTCTCTCATAGCGACCGCCAAATCAATGGTGGGAGTGGGTACTTTTAACTCCATCGCGCTTTGGGAGGTCCACAAACCCGTTCCATTTTGTTTGGCCACATCGAGAATTTCATCGATGAGCCGGTTGCCCGTCTTTGGGTCTTGCTTGGAAAAAATCTGGCCGGTGATTTCCACCAGATAACCGTTGAGCTCGCCCTGGTTCCAAACCGTAAAAGCGTCCCGGATTTCATCGTCATTAAGCCCCGCGCCGCGCTTCATCAAATCGTAAGCTTCGGAAATCAATTGCATGATTCCGTATTCAATGCCGTTGTGAACCATTTTCACAAAATGCCCCGAGGATCCAGGCCCCAGCCAGGTGACGCAAGGTTCACCTTGAACCTTGGCGGAAGCCGCTTCCAGAATGGGCCGGACCCTTTCGTAGGCTTCTTTTGAGCCGCCGGGCATGATGCTGGGCCCGCGGCGCGCTCCCTCTTCCCCGCCGGATACACCCACACCCAAAAACTGAATGCCCTTTTCCGCCAAAACGCTGGTCCGAATGTCTGTATCTGTGAAATGGGAATTGCCCGCGTCAATAATCAGGTCACCTTTATCCAAGTGTGGTAGCAAATCTTTAATGACCGCGTCCACCGGCGCGCCCGCGGGTACCAGCATCATGATGGCGCGCGGCTTTTTAAGCAGCGCGATAAAACTAACGACGTCTTCCGCTCCGTAAATGTCCGATCCCTTGGACTCTTTCCACAATGCCTCCACTTGTTCGGTCGATTTGTCATAACCCGCCACCGAAAAACCGTGCTCCGCCATGTTGAACGCGAAATTGCGTCCCATCACGCCAAGACCGATCATTCCGATTTCATATTGTTTAGTGGATATGTTGGACATGCGACCCCCTCCAAAATAGATTGTGAAATAAAGAAATCTCATCCTAATCGTTTTGACGAATGAAAGCGGGGCGACATCCGCTTATTTACCCGCTTTTTACGGCTTCAAAGCCTGACGGCGGAGAATTTCTCGCCGCATCGAATCCAACAGCTCTTGAATACCGCCCTTCAGGTAATTACCTGTGAAAGGCTCGTTGAAATTTTGTTTGGCTTTCAAGGAGTAAATGATTCTTATGCCCTTGTTGGAATCTGGCTGTAAATTCCAGGAACCTTTATAAAGCTCAAAATCCTGATGACCCAAATCCTCAAAGAGAATGGTTTGATACCTTGTCTCATGAATATCCAGACGAACTCTGACCCTTTTCGTCACAAATAGAAAACCGCCCTCAAACTCCTGTTCCACCAGAAAGTGACCACGGCCCAGATACTCTTCCAAATGACTGCGTTTCAAACTATCCACAAAATGATGCATTTGATCATAGTCTGTCAGCACCGCCCAGGCGGTCGCGCAATCCGCTGCCACCTCAAAAGACCCGTCAAGATTGGAAGTGCCCTCTTCCTGATAGAAGTTCAGGAAAACCCCGTCCGCGCCAAGAGCCCAACTGCCAGTCGTCGCGCAAACCACGCCCATGGCTAAAATAAAAAGAAATCGACGAAGAGTCATTTTTTTCTTTTCATCAGCGGAGAATTTTCCACTCGTAAATCCGGTAACCGTTTCTTTTAGCCACGCCCTCAAACAAATTTCCTTTTTCATCCACAAAAAGAGCATGACCATAGACCACGCCTGTCCTCTGATCAGCATCTATCAGACGAATCATGGCGTATTTCTTTTGAATCGGGTCGTCCACAAAAACAAAATTGGCGAAAGCACTATTTTCATAACAAACAACCCGGTAGTAAATTTTTCCATCTTTTTCAGCCAACGGAGCGGTATTTTCAACCAATGGCTGGCCCATCAAAGATGATTTCGCGTCAATATCCACATGAGCGTTTCCCTTGATATCGTGATAAACCTGGTTTTTGTAATGAAAGACCGGAATTGTTTTTAAATGGTGAAGCCACTGATCCTTATTAAAGGCGACGGACGCGAAATGACTAAAAGCCTTATCTATCCCGGGAGAACCGATGGTATCCAACAGCTGGTAAGTGCCATCGTCATGAATGCTGTAAACATCGCCTCTTTCCAATTGGTAATTCGAATGGGGTTCGGAGGGGTCGACTAAATCTTTATCCGTTTCCAATTTTCCATCCCCGCTCAGAACAACCAGATGGACTCCGGGCTTGGACCGCAGTTCGAAATTATCCTTCGCGAATTGTTCCGCGTGGCTTTCCAAGCGTTCCAACAAAACCACACGGCCATCCCCCAGGGCTTCCATCGAGTCAAAACCGTAGAAATTTTTTACTTTATCGATGGGATTCATCTTTTTAAGGTAATGTCCGCCGGGACTATAAAGATTAAAGTCCCTATCCGCTTCCAGCCAAAAACGGCCTTGGTTGTCCACCACCAACCACTCCGCTCCCGTCGCGGGAACGCCATATTCGGACATGTCAGACCAGAGCAGAGTGGTCAATTGCTTCGGCGGGAAAAAAGAAAGAACATCAGCCTGGGCGGCATAAAGGCAAAAGACCGCTTCGCTGGCAAGAAAGAAAAACACGACCCCACAAGTTTGCTTAAACATGATGTTTTACCGAATGAGCCTTGTGCGGATGACCTGACTTTTTAAAATCCGCTTCCAGGTTTCCCTCAGCGTTCGTCTTAAATTCCACATCATCCGGCCTCTCCCAGTTGGACATAACGCTATAGGCGCAAGGCACCACAACCAAGGTAAGGAGAGTGGAAAATAAAATTCCGCCGATAACCGCCACCGACATGGGTTGGCGCAGTTCAGCGCCGGGCCCCAGGGCCATAGCGGACGGCACCGCGCCGGCGATAATGGCGATGGACGTCATGAGAATCGGCCGCAAACGCATGGGACAGGCGTACAGAAGCGCGTCCGTCAGGCTTGAGCCCTTTTCCCTCGCCTGATTGGTGAAAGCAACGATCATGATGGAGTTTTTCTTCACCAACCCCAGCAGAAGAATAAGCCCGATCAGGCTGTACATATTCAAAGACTGGTTGAAAAGAAACAAAGCGGCGAAAGCTCCCGTAATGGAGAAAGGCAAAGCCAGTAAAATGACCCAGGGCTGAAGGAAACTATTGAACTGAGTGGCCAGGATCATATAAGCCACGATGATCCCCAGACCCATGGTGAGAATCAGCTGGGAATTCGTCTGGGAACCTGCTGAGGAGGTTCCCGTCAAACTGGCCTGGTAGCCTTCAGGCAGAACACCCTTGGCTATCTTCATGGCTTCATCCAGCGCCACTTGTCCGGTGGCGGTCGGTGAGGCGTTCGCATAAAAGAAAATGGCCCTGAGACGGTTATCCCGGGTGATCTGCTGGAGGGCGGGAACCTGTGAAATGGTGGTTACATCGGCGACTGAAACTAACTCACCGCGGTTGTTGCTGGTGAAAATATTCTTGAGATCCTCCGGCTTCAATCGTTGCTCTTGCGGCTCCCGTATAAAGATGGGATTATCATGGCCGGATTCATGGTAATAAACCGACTCGAAGGTATAACCTCCGATTAAGGTTCCCAGTACGGCTCCTAGGTCCGCGAGGTTGACCCCTTCCGCGGCGGCCTTGTCCCGATCCGGAACAATTTGCAGCTCCGGCAGCCCGGACAGGTAATTGTTATTCACGTCCGCCAGTTTGACGCTCGCTTTCATTTGTTTTTGAATTTCCGCCGAATAAGTCCCCAGCTTATCCCAATCCGGGCCAGTCACGATGAATTCCACATCGTAACCCTTTCCTGTGGACAGACCGCGTTTGGAAAGATCTACCAGGTAAACCTGCAAATCAGGGGAAACTTTCCCTAACGTTTTACGGCAGACTTCCATAAATTCAGCCTGGGTCAAATGGGGCTTGATCAATTTATTGTAGAGCCGGCTGATAAAACCCAAAGGTCCGGTGGGAGGAAATTTTTCGGACCAGGCCGCTACCGGTCTTTTCCCCACAGGTTTCATCGTCACGAAAAGGATCCCCGCGTTGGAGGAGTTGGTTCCAAACCCCCCGACCGCCACATAAAGGTTTTGGATTTCTCCCCTGTCTTTAATCGCGGCCTCGCATTGTTTGACCACTCCGTCAGTCCGAAAGATGGAATAATCCGTGGGAAGCTGCAGGTTAATCAGGAAAACACTTTGATCGGTGCCAGGCACCATTTCTTTTTTGATAACCTTGGCTAAAAACATGGAACCCACAAAAATAACCAAAGCCCCAAAGACCACTATCCATCGGTGATCATATAGAAGATGGGCGAACAGAAAATGACGGCGTTTCCAAAGATAGATCAGGATGAGCAGCAAAAAGAGGGGGCCAATAATTTTAAAGCCCAGGGGTTGCTTCCACGCTTTGGCCAAGGCCACCACCACCAGACCCACGATAAACCAAAGCATGGGGGCCAAAGAATAACGGGGATTTTTGATTTCATCCTGCGCGTCAGCCGCCAGATCTTTGGAGTTGGTGAAAAACAGCTTGGAAACCAGGGATTTAAACCATGGCAATTTTTTGGACCGGGCCTCCGACATCATCCGATCCACCGGATAATCCAGGCACCATTTTAAGACCACGACATAAAAAGAAGTGAGCCGGTCCATATGGGTTTTAACCCAGTGGTTGAACCCTTTGGTTTTATCCGCCGCCTCGACGAATTGCGAACAGCGCATAGGAGTCAGTGTGACCGCTTCCAGAAGGGAGATCATCACCGCGCCCGATATGGTGACGCCGAATTGAAAGAAGAACTTTCCGATGATCCCCGACATAAAGGCCACCGGCAGAAAAATGGCCACAATCGCCAGGGAAGTCGCCACCGCCGCGAAAATCACTTCCCGCGCGCCTTTGAGGGCCGCTTCTACCTTGTTCTCCCCTTCTTCCTGATGGCGCATGATGTTTTCCATCACCATGATAGCGTCATCCACCACGATGCCGATGGAAAGGGAAAGCGCCATGAGGGTGAACATATTCATGGTGAAACCAAATAAAGTCATGAGGACGAAGGTTCCAAAAAGCGATGTGGGAATGGCCAGAAAGATGTTGAGCGTGGAAGACCAGCTTCCCAGGAAAAAGTAACAAACCAGTGATGTTAAAATCGCCGCCAAAACAATGGTGAGTTCCAGCTCATGGACATTGTCCTCAATCGAAACCGTGGTATCAAAGTTGGTCAAAAGATGATAACCCTTGGGCATGACCGCGATGTCTTTGGCCATTTGGGCCTTCACTTCTTTCACCAGTTTGACCGCGTTATAACCGTCTGTCATCACGACACCCAAGCCCACACAGGGAATGCCGTCAAACCGTGAAATGCGTGTCACCGGGGCCAGTCCGTCCTCAATCGTGGCCACATCCTTGAGGCGGGTGAGTGTATAGTTCGGAAGACCGCCGCGGTTAATGATCGGTAAGATTTCGAAATCTTTAACCGTGGCGGCTTCGCCCATCGAGCGGACTTCATACTCCGTTAGGGGCGTTTCCATAAAACCCACGGGGACTTCGGCGTGCTGATTGTTGATGGTATTGACGATGTCGTCCGCTGATAAATAGCGGGCGGTCAGTTTATTGTTATCCACCCAGATATTAACTTCGCGGTTGATCCACCCGCCCAGGGCGACACTATTCACTCCAGAAAGTTTCGTGTAATGGTCTTTCAGAGTGTCACGGATATAAAGCATCATATCTTTTAAGGTCAGAGGCGCGTCAGCGGTCACAGCCATCCAAAATATGGGAGAACTGTTGGGATCCAGCTCTTTAATGACAGGAGGATAGGTATTAGTGGGCAATTGCTTCTCAACGGCGAAAACTGCGGTTTGAACTTCCTGAACGGCCACATTGGGATCTTGGCTCAGGTCGAGGAAAACCGAAACACTGACGTTTCCCTCGGTACAGGTGGTTTGCACATCCTGAACACCTTCCACACCCAGTACGGCGTCCTCGACCACATCAGCCACATCGGACTCCATGATGAACGCGGAGGCGTTCGGCAGGGTGATGGAAACATTAACCACCGGAAAGGCCACATCGGGCATCTGGGAAAGGCCCATACGTAAAAAGCAAAGAAATCCAAAGAAAATAAGCCCGAACATGAGCATCCAGGCGAATACAGGGTTCTTGATCGAAACATCAGATAAGGTCATTTCATGCCGGCTTTCCCCCTCAAGCGCGGCATTCTATTTGCCGCGGCGAACGGCCTTCCACGCCATTTCAACGCTGACTTTGACGACTAGCGAGGCCGCTCCATCCGCTTTTTAAAATTAAGTAATCTTTTCTCAACCAGCCGACGCTTGGCTTTCAGCACCTCAATTTGTTTACGGTATTGGACTTGCGCCAATAACCGGGCTGGATATTCTTTGACTTGAAATTTGTCAAAGGCCGAATCCCATTGGCTGATTGTCTGTTTTAAATTTTCAACGAAAATTTCTGTATTCGCGGTCATGACTCCATCTCCTTTTTATTTTTAAACTGTTTTTAATTCGTCGTATCGTTGGCCTTGATAGGGCCAGGGTTCATTTTTTTCAGCAAGTTGGCCATGTCATTGGCGTGCTCTTCTTCCACGGCCAGAATTTTTTCCAGCATGATCCGGGTGGTAACATCATCCTCGCCCACGTAACGGATCATCTCTGAATAAGAATCAATGGCGATACGTTCCGCTACCAAATCCTCCTGGATCATTTCGCTCAAGCCGGTCCCTTCCACATATTCGGAATGACTCCGGTCCACCAGCCCCACCGGGCTGAAATTCGGCTCGCCGCCTAACTGGGTAATGCGGAGGGCTATTTGATCCGCGTGGCTTTGTTCGTCCACGGCGTGCTGCGCGAATTCCTCCGTCGCGTTCGCCGCGTCAATCCCCTGGGCCATATAAAAATGTCGTTTGTAGCGCAGGACACAAACAATTTCCGTGGCTAACGCCTCATTCAAAATTTTAATAACAACTCCGCGGTTAGCGCGGTAGTCTGCGGTAACAGCGCCCTTTTGGATATGCTCGCGGGCTCTTTTACGAATCTCCTTTAAATCGCTTACAAAATCACCTTTAGACATAAATGCTCCTTTTCATTTCGTTTTTTGGCGGGTCGTCCGGCGGCCCGAACGCGGCATAGCTGTTTTTGAAAAACTCTTGGGGCCGTGAGCTTCACGGCGGCCCGCCGCGCCGCGCGGAAAGAACTCATCAATCCGTTTGGTGACTTCCCTTTTGTCGCCCCTGCCCTTTCGGCCGCTGGGTTGATCGGGGGTGTTCTCAAAAGGCGGATTCAATTTCGTATTTAGTTTATTAGTCATAATCGCTTTCCTTTTACTGCCCCGTTACCAGCAATGGCATCGCTCGGCCGTGATTCGTCCAGGCCAAATCGCCCGTAACCAGATAAACCCCAATGGCAAAAAGCATCAGAAGCACCACGGCGATAAAACGCCAGTCGCGGTGGGCTCTATGCCAGTAAGGAACCCGCACATCGCTGATTTCCTGATCGGGTATGGAGGGATGCTGATGTTCATACTTATGTTTGGTCATAACGTCGTTTCTTTCAGAAATGAGTTAAACGAAATAAGACGGACCGACTCCTGTAAGCCGGCCCGATTTATTAAAAAGCAGTGTTTAAAATCAGGAAATGTGCCTCAAAATTTTGTATCAATGCGAATGCGCGTAATTTTCAGCGGCGCTGATTTCATCTAAAGCCATGTTGATGTGCTGCATGGCGCTTTCACGGTGTCCGCCGAAATTGCCCTTGGAGTACCAAAGGTGTCTCTTCGCGGCGACCAGCGCGTTAGCGGCCTTCATCATTTCAGGATGGTGCCAGCCGTTATTGTGAAAACGGTAATGGGCTTCGTTGTCCGAGCCGAAATCCACGCCAAAAGCGACTCCGTCCGCCTTCGCGATAAAAGGAACCGCCGCCAATACGACCAGACCCGCGACCACTAAAGACTTTTTCAAATTGATGTTCATGAACCGCTCCTTTGAATTGAATCCCCTCGGGGATTCAACAACCTGTTAAAGCAAGGAACATGCCGTAATAACTTGAGGTAATCCCGAAGCGGGTCTCTGGGAAGCCAATCAAAATGATAGGAGTGACTGTCGTTTTGATTTCTTTTGATAGCGGAATAATTAACAAAAGTCCTTATGGACATATGGCTCATTAATTGCTTTATGTATGGATACGAAGACTGTTCCGGTTCAATGAATCTCTTGGCGCGTAAGCATTCCCTACGGGAAGCGCGTTAGCGGTTTAGACGGGGGCATTATTTCTGGGAGAAAAAATGATTATCGTACGAAAATCGGAAGAACGCCGTCACATTCAAGACAAAGAGCATAAAACCTGGATGACCTTCGATCAGGAAAATGAAGCCGACCCTTTGCAAAACGGCTTCGGCATGCTCAAAATCTTAAATGAGGAAATACTTCCCCCGGGCAGTGGATTCACCCTCCGTACGGATAAGGATATGATTATCGTCACCTATGTCCGCGAAGGCATGCTGATCCATATCGGCCCTTTGGAAAAACCTGACTCCATAGAGACCAAGGAATTCCAACAAAGCACGATCACTCCTGGCACAAAACAATACGCGTTCAACGTCTCTCAGTCTGAGGACGCGCATGTATTCCAAAGCGGCTTTACTCCCAGCGAGGGCGTCTTGAAATCCGACGTGGCAAAAAAACTTTTCACTCACGCCGAACGAAAGGGAATCTTAAAACTGATCGCTTCGTCCGACGGGCGCGAGGGTTCACTGCTTATAAAACAGGACGTTCAAATGTATTCAACCTTGATCAATAAGGGAAACCACATGATTCACGAGCTTTATCCGGGCCGAAATGCCTGGCTTCATGTGGTCAAAGGCCAGCTTTTATTGAACGGGCATCAACTTAAAACGGGAGATGGAGCCGGCTTGTCTAATGAAATATCCGTCTCATTTACCGCTGAAGAATCGACTGAGATTCTTCTTTTTGATCTGGGCGGCCAGATTCCCACGGAAATAAAAACAAATCCGCAAAGCAAACTAGAGCCCGCTGGATTAAATAGCTGATCAAAAAACTATCCCCGCTTTCCTTTGTGCGTCTTTTAAGGAAGCGGGGATTTTTCAAACATTAACTTTGTCGAGTTTGTAAAGCTTCAGCTTTCGGTAAAGCGTGGCCACGCCCATACCCATTAATTCAGCCGCTTCAACCCGGTTACCCTGGGTCTTTTCCAAAGCGCCCAGAATGCAGTCTTTTTCCACATCTTTTAAAAATCGAGGTACTCCCTTGTTGGAAACCAGCGGCATCACCAGGCGCACCTCAGGGGGAAGGTCTAATACATCAACGCGGTTTGTCTTGGCCACCGCGACCGCCCGCTCCATAGCGTTGGCCAGCTCTCTTACATTGCCAGGCCAGGCGTAGCCAATCAGCTGATCCGCCGCCTCAGCGCTCAATCCATCCACTGACCGCTTCATTTGAGTAGCGGCTTCCGCGAGAAGAAGTCGCGCGAGCGGAAGGATATCTTCCCTCCGGTTGCGAAGAGCCGGCACAGCCAACTCGACCACATTCAGACGGTAATAAAGGTCTTCCCGGAATCTTTTTTCAGCCACCTCAGTCTTCAAACTCTTGTTAGTCGCGCTCACGATGCGCACATTGATGCGGCGGCTCTTATTCTCACCCACCCGCCGGACTTCCCGCTCTTGAAGCGCCCGAAGCAGTTTCACCTGCATGGGAAGACTAATCTCTCCCACTTCATCCATAAAAAGTGTCCCGCCGTTAGCCGCCTCGAAAAGCCCGGGACGATCGGTTGTCGCTCCTGTAAAAGCCCCACGGGCATGGCCGAAAAGTTCACTTTCCAAAAGGGTCTCCGTAATGGCCCCACAATTCACCGCGATAAAAGGGCCGCTCGCGTGAGCGGAATTATCATGAACAAAACGCGCGACTCGTTCTTTTCCAGAGCCGCTCTCCCCCGTAATCAGCACGGTGGAATCAATGGCGGCGATAGTCTTGGCGAGTTCCATCAGCTTACGCATTTCAGGGCTTCTCGCCAGAAGATCAGCCGGGTCTTCCTCAATTTTGGCGATGAGCGCCAGCTTGCGAGTCTTTTCGCGCAATTCGCTTTCCGTTTGCTTTAGCGTGGTTGTCACATCGCGCAGCGCCTCGTCGATCCCTCCCCGTTTGAAAACCGCCAGTTCGCCGCCAGCCTCGTCGCCCCATTCTTCCTCTGATTTAATGATCACATGGCAGACCGAGTCGCCCTTGCCCGTGCACTTGTCCTCCAGAGCGTACATGTGCTTGCCCGAAGTAAAGCTGAGATAGCCGCTGATAAGTCCGCTCAGGGTCCAACAAACCGAGTTATCCGAGCGGCCCTTGAGAAGAACATGCTGCTCGGCTTCATAAGAAACCAGCCAGGTTCCGCCTTCCGAACCAAAGGCGATGGGCCCATCCGGATCCAGCATAAAAAGCCCCTGCAAAGCGAATATCCGCGCTCCCGCTTTTTGCCATTCCTCGTCACTATCCCACTTGTATTTGTTTTTCATGGTTTCGGCTAAACGCCTGCCGTGGATATAGCCGTAACGGCTGAGGATACCCCGGGCCACCCGCTCGCCGAAGGAATCAATGAGTTCTTTACGAAGAAGCCCGTGGGCCACCGCGTCAAAGATCAAAGCCCGCTGTCCGGCGAAATGAACCATCCCTCCGTGAGGATTTAATTCCAAAAGTTCTTTTAAATCGAGGTCTGCTACGCGCACAAATGACTCCTTGAAAAACATGAATCATTTATAAATTTATTTAAATGATAGTGGTGGGGCCGAGTAGGTTGAACCAAATGAGGGTTGGAAGCTTGGTTCGAATTCGAGAAAAAATTCACCGAGGCCGAAAATCAAACGCTAACGGGCGAACGATCAATATGATTCTACTCTTAAACCGGGAATTAAGCCGCAGGCGAAGCATAATTCGAGGTTAACTTTCACTCCCTCAAAAAAACAGATCAAATTGATAGCCTGAAAATGGTGCCCTGTCAGGAAACGCCTGTCACAAAAAAATATCACAAAAGTTCACTAAAAAAACCAGGTTCTATCGAACTCGGTTTTAGTGTGGGCGCCCGGGGTGTTAACGGCCTCATCGGAAATATTTTTACACTGCGGGAGAAAGATGACTCGCGGGAATGGTTTTCAAATTCGGCATTTTGTCTTCTAGCTTGGAAGAAGGCTTTAAAAAAGGAATGGTGAAATAAAAACAGGAACCTTTTCCCACTTCCGACTCACACCAAATTTTCCCGCCGTGAAGTTCCACGGTCTTCTGACAAACCGCCAGGCCAAGACCGGCTCCTAAATATTCCTCGCGATTATGAAGCCGCTGAAAAAGACGGAAAATCTGCTGAAAAAAACGGGATTCAATCCCAATGCCGTTGTCCTTAACCCAAAAAAGCCATTCGTCTTCGCGTTTTTCCGATCCCACCTCTACCCGGGGAGGACGTTCACCGCGAAACTTTAAGGCGTTACCAATCAGGTTTTGGAAAAGCTGCCCCAGGAGGAGTGATTCCCCGTAAACTTCCGGCAGCGACGCGATTTCCACCTTGGCCCCGCTTTCCGTAATGGAGCCGTTCAACTGCTCGAGAATCCTTCGCGCGACCAAATTGCAGTCAACATTCTGGAATTTCTTTTCCTTTAAAGTCACCTGGGAATACTCCAGCAAGCCGTTGATCAAGTTACGCATATTGGCGGAGCATTTGATGGCGAACTGGATGAACTGTTTGGATTCCTGGTCAAGCCGGTCAGGGTTTCGGCGCTCGAGCAGTTGCAAGAAACTGGTCATCGTGCGCAAGGGTTCCTGCAGGTCATGGGAAGCCGAGTAGACGAACTGCTCCAGTTCCGCGTTGGTTCGGGTCAGCTGGAGGCTGTGTTCCTCAATTACCGCCGTGCGCTCCACAATCCTCGCCTCTAAGCTGGCGTTGAGATCTTTTAACCCCTCTTCAGACCGGGATAATTCCCGCTCCGTCCGCCTGCGTTTTTCATTTTCGCTTTTTAAATTCAAGCTCAGGGTCTCCAGTTCCTCCGCCCGGACGCTGAGTTTATGATTCAGCTGAATGACTTCCTCGGTTTTTCGATAGATGTCGATCAAAACTGAAACCTTGGAACGGAGCACCGCCGGAACGAAGGGCTTCGTCAGGTAGTCGATCGCCCCCAGGGCATAGCCATGGAACATCTCGGTTTCCGTCTTCCCCGCCGCCGTCAAAAAAATAATAGGTGTATGGCGGCTGCGGTCGCGCTGGCGGATCAGGCCCGCGGTTTCAAAGCCGCTCATCCCCTTCATCAGTACGTCCAAAATGATGACGGCGAAATCCGTTCGAATCAGTTGTCTTAAAGCCTCTTCTCCGGATTGCGCCCTTACCAGGTTTTGGCCCAGGTTTTCCAGCACGGATTCCAACGCCAGCAGATTAGCCGGCTCGTCATCCACTAAAAGAATGTTAACGCGTGTTTCACTCTCCATCACGGCCATCCCTTTTTTCCGCTTTGACCATGACGTTGTTTTCAGAAAACTTTGGTTCTAAATGGATATGGTTATTTTTTAAGACTGATTTCAGGCTTTCAATTTCCTTATCCCTCAGGCTGATCTCTTCTTTCAGTTGGTGAACTTCCCTGGTCTTGCGGTAAAGATCCATCAAAACCAAAACCTTGGATCGGAGTATCGCCGGGCGGACTGGTTTGAGCAGATAGTCAACAGCGCCCACGGCATAGCCCTGGAACATCTCTATCTCGGTCTTTCCACCCGCGGTCAGAAAAATGATGGGCATATGGCGGCTGCTGTCGCGCTCGCGGATCATGGCCGCCGTTTCAAAACCGTTCATCCCCGGCATCAACACGTCCAAAAGAATGACGGCGAAATCCATTCGAATAAGATGTCTTAAGGCCTCTTCACCGGAGCTCGCCCTCACCAGGTTCTGCCCCAGGCTTTCCAGGACGGCTTCCAGAGCAAGAAGGTTGGCCGGCTGATCATCGACTAAAAGAATGTTCATGCGCGTTTGATTCTCAATCATGGCTGTCGCCTAGTGGATTCAACCACATTCGCATCAAGGTGAGCAGTTGTTCCGTATCCACTGGTTTGGTGATGTAATCCGAAGCCCCCGACTCGATGCATTTTTCCCTGTCCCCCTTCATGGCTTTCGCGGTTAAGGCGACGATAGGGATGGATTTGAAGGTTTCTTTCTGGCGGATGGCCCGCATCGTGTCGTAGCCATCCATTTCCGGCATCATGATGTCCATCAGCACAATATCCACGTTCTCATTTTTTTGGAGCATTTCAATCGCCTCACGGCCGCTCTCCGCGGACAAAACCTGCATTTTTTGGTGCTCCAGCAGGCTGGTCATGGCGAAAATATTACGGATGTCATCATCGACCACCAAAACTTTGTGGCCGATCAAAACATTGTTGCTTTGGTGCATCTTTTCAATTTTTTTTCGGTTGGCTTCGGGAAGTGTGGCGACCGCCTGATGCAGAAAAAGGGCCACCGTATCCATTAATCGCTCCGGGGACCTGACCTCATGGATGACGCAAACCTTGGTAATACGCCGAAGCTCTTCACTTTCTTTTTTGCCCAGGTCTTTGTTGACATAAACGATCGTGGGCAATTGACAAAACTGCGGATTGGCCCGAATAGCCTTTAATATCTGGAAACCGTCCTCACCCGGCAGTTCGAGGATCACACAGTCCCATTTTTCTTGTTTCAACAGCGGCAGAGCTATCCGGCTGTTGGAGACGGCGTTTACCTTAACTTTCTCGGATTCCAACATTTTCTTGAGTTTATTCCGCTGTCCTGACTCGGCGCAAACCAGCAAAACTTCCCGGATACGGGAATCCAGATATTTATGCATGTCGTCAAAAGCCTTCTTAATGCCCGCGTTGCTGACGGGTTTTGACAGAAACCCCACGGCACCTTGCCTTAAACCTCGAAGTCCGTCTTCATCGGCGGAAATGATTTGCACGGGAATATGGCGCGTGGCCAGGTCGTTCTTGAAGCGGGTCAGTATCTTCCAACCGTCGGTGTCGGGGAGTTGAATGTCCAGGGTTACCGCGGTTGGCGTAACCTGCTCGGCCAGTTTCAGCGCACTGTCACAGTTTGACGCGACAAGACCCTTGAAACCCTCATCGCGGGCCATGCCCAAAAGGATTTGGGCAAAGATAGGATCGTCTTCCACAATCAAGAGAACCTTGTCTCCTGGCTGGATATTTTTTAGGTCATCCAGCACTGGATTCGTTTTTACGGCGGTTTCCCCATTTTCCCTTAGCGTCAAGTCGCGCCGCCGTTTCGGAGCGGCCAACACTTCCGGCTCCGTACTGGTGAGGAGGACTGTCTTGTCGGCGTTAAGCCGGACATAGTTCTTGGGTATATAAAGCACAAAGGTACTGCCTTGCCCGATTTGGCTATTATCGATGGTCAATTGACCTCCTAAAAGCTTGGCGAATTCGCGGCTGATCGATAACCCCAACCCGGTTCCTCCATACTTGCGGCTGGTTCCGCTTTCACCTTGCTGAAATGCTTCGAAAATAATCTTTTGTTTGTCCGTGGAAATACCAATTCCCGTATCAGTGACGTAAAAAGCGATAACTTCCTGGACTTTGCTTAAAATCGGATGGTCAACACTCCAGCCGCTGGTAGCCGGAGCTACTCTGAGCTTGACCTGCCCCTTATCCGTAAACTTGAAGGCGTTAGAAAGAAGATTCCTCAAAACCTGCTCCAGGCGTTTGGAATCCGTATAGATTTCACTGCTAAGACTGGGATCGAATTCAACGCTAAAATTCAAACCCTTGCCTTCCGCCACGTGGTGGAACAGGCGGTCCAAACGGTTGCGCATCTCGGTGAATAGCACCGTATCCAGATTAAGGGACATCGCGCCCGACTCCACCTTGGCCAGATCCAGGATGTCATTGATCAAGAGAAGCAAGTCGCCGCCTGAAGCGTGGATGGTTTGGGCGTATTCCACCTGTTTCGGGGTGAGACTCTTGGAATCCTCGGCGAGTTGCTGGGAAAGGATAAGCATACTGTTTAAAGGCGTGCGCAATTCATGGGACATATTGGAAAGGAATTCGGATTTGTACTTGGAGGTCAAAGCTAACTGGTCGGCTTTTTCCCCCAACTGTTGATTGCTCTTCTGCAATTCTTCCTGCTGACTTTGCAGATTTTTCAGCAGGGTCTCTGTGCGTAAATTGGCTTCCAGCGTGTTAATGACAATTCCGATACTTTCCACCAGTTGTTCCAGGAAGGCTAAATGGGACGGGGTAAATGCCTCAAAAGAAGCCAATTCCAAAACCCCTTTGATCTTTCCCTCGAAAAGAGCGGGCAATACCACGAGGTTCAAGGGAGTAGCCTCACCCAACCCCGAATTGATTCGAATATAATTTCCCGGCACGTTGGTCAATAAAAGCATTGTCTTTTCCTGGGCGCACTGGCCCACGAGTCCTTCCCCCAAACCGAATTCTTGAGGGAGTTCAGGTCTCGGCCGATAGGCGAAACCGGAAAGAAGCTTTAGGCGTATCTCGCCCGACTCCTTGGAATCAGCGATATAGAAAGCGCTGTGCTGGGCCGAAACCACCTGGTTGAGCTCGGACAATATGGCCTTGGCCACCGTGGGTAAATCGCGTTGGCCCTGCAGCATGAGGGTAAAACGGGCTAAATTGGTCTTCAACCAAACCTGCTCGGAGTTTTTCAGGGTCGTGCCGCGCAGATTGGCGATCATCTGGTTAATGGTATCTTTCAACGTCTCCACTTCACCCCGGGCATCCATACGGATGGACCGGGTCAAGTCGCCCTGAATGACCGCCGTAGCCACTTCGGCGATAGCGCGCACCTGAGTAGTCAAGTTCGCCGCCAATTGATTGACGTTATCCGTCAGGTCTTTCCAGGTTCCGACCGCGCCGGGCGCGATGGCCTGGCCTCCCAGACGGCCTTCCACACCGACTTCACGGGCCACGCGCGTCACTTCTGAGGTAAAGAAACGCAGCTGATCCACCATGGTGTTGACTTTATCTTTCAACTGAAGAAACTCACCTCGTACATCGGCGGTGATTTTCGTGGATAAATCGCCGTTGGCCACCGCGGTAGTGATATCGGCGATGTTGCGTACCTGGCTCGTTAAATTCAAGGACATGAAGTTGACGTTATCCGTCAATTCTTTCCAAGTTCCGGCCGCGCCCGGCGCGATAGCCTGGCTGCCCAGCTTACCTTCGGTTCCTACCTCACGGGCCACACGGGTAACTTCCGTGGTAAAGAGACT
>Ga0206858_1019_pt1 | contig 21582 bp, 18 predicted proteins | sample Alteio_BWOrgCont_46_FD_152622 | JGI IMG/M metagenome (GOLD analysis project Ga0206858, IMG submission 152622) | Enriched cells from forest soil in Barre Woods Harvard Forest LTER site, Petersham, Massachusetts, United States -... | ecosystem: Environmental > Terrestrial > Soil > Temperate forest >... | reverse complement strand
GAATTTGAAAAATATTTAAAAATTGGCTCAGGTCATGCATTTGCAAAACGAAGGTTGTGGTAATGGAATACCCTAAAATTAACAGTATCTGGAAACGTGACGACAACAACGCCCTTATCCCAGGCGATTACGCACGCCCAGAATTTGCAGCCTTTAAACAATGGCGCGTTGAAGAAAAAATTGACGGCACCAATATTCGTGTCTACGTCCAAGACGGCAACATAGAAATCAAAGGCCGTACCAACAAGGCAGAAATACCTGCTCCACTCCTGGCATTCTTTGCACGCGATGAATTCATGCGAGCGCTTTCTTGCTTTGACACCAGGCCGGTCCAGCTTTTTGGCGAAGGCTTTGGTGCTGGCATTCAGTCCGGCGGTATCTACCGACCGGATGTGGCCTTTATCCTTTTTGATGTGTACATGAGCAATCGTTGGAGCACGCGCGAAGAGGTGCATGAAACGGCAGCCCTCCTTGGCCTTGATCATCCAGCAGACCTTGGCATGATGACTGAAGAAGAAATTGTAGCCTTCGTTAAATCACGGCCCAAGGGACGCTACAATGATAATGGCTATCCTATGGAAGGCGTCATGGTCCGCTCCCAGCCGCTGATGCGTTTTAACACGCAGAGTGCTGATCCTGTTATGTGGAAGTTGAAGGTTAAAGATTTTAAGTAACGCAAAAGATTTTTTAAACCATTCTGCCTCTGGTACAGAGTTTTCAAAAAATCACTTTTAAGGCCTCCTCAAATGAGGGGGTCTTTTTTATGCCAAAAATTCTTCTGTGTTGGCGCCTATCAAGCCTTTCTACGCATTTTTCCAACCAAACATTCGGTACATAGGCATAGTTCACAAAGGCCTATGTTTACCAGAACCTTGGCCATCCGGGCCAGTATAAAATAAGGCATTTTTCACCAAATTAACGCCTATCAAACGCAATTTTCGCCGTTTAATCCACTTTAGACACCCCTTTTGACAAATAAACCCATCTATATTAAATTACAGATAGAGGTTTAATTTTATTGTTTTCTTTAAGGAGGTTATCATGAATAAGTATTTTCATGCTTTTCTATCATTGCTCTTGTTGAGCGCGTTCAATCCCAATCTTTGCGCAATGCAAGGAGGTAGCTCGTCTTCGAGCAGTAGTTCTTCATCTTCTAGTAGCAGCTCTTCAAATCCCAGTCAGCTAGATGACAGAAAAGCTGCTGAGCTTTCAGACAATGATGATATTGATGCTGATGGTCATGAGCCTGCGAATAATTCTCATGCTTCAGCACCACAGGTAAATAGCCAACCCCAAGCTGCCTTTAGGCAAATTGACTATCAACTAGCCCTTACTGGCCATCATAAGGATCTTTCAGGCGCCCGATTACAAAATGCTGACTTAAGGGGTATTGATCTAAGTCAGGCTAACCTAAGCGGTGCCATTCTTGATGGCGCAAACCTTAGTGAGGCTAATCTTAAAGGAGCCAATTTAACTGATGCAAGTCTAAAAAACACACACCAGCAAACTAATTTAACTAAGGTGCAGTGTGATGAACATACAAAATTTGTTAAGACAAACCTCAGCGGTGCCTGCTTAAATCAAGCCATACTCAATAAGGTAACCTTTGATGCGTGCAATATGGACAAAACATCCTTAAGAAAGACGCAACTAAAAGGCGCTACTATCAAGAACAATTCTACACTAAAACAAGCCGCTTTTGCAGAAATGACCGATCAATTGAACGGAATTACCATGGAGAATGTGGTGGGTACCGGTGCAACCTTCGTAAATGTCATCGCACAAAAAGTAACGATCAAGGATTGTATTTTTGACTCAGAAGAAACACAATTCATAAACGTACGGTTTATTGAATCAAAGATTGTTGGTAGCACTATGGATATACCATATGGCTTTGGCGGGGCTCACTTTAATGAGGTCTTTTTTTCAAAATGTACTATTAAAAAAATATCTATGAGAAACATCAGAGCCGAAAAGCTTGACTTTGGTGCTTGCATATTATGCGGAATCGATTTTAGCTATTCACAACTTCGAGAGTTTAATCTTCACGATCCCGTACCAGTAGAACCTCTCCTTCAGAGTTACCCTGAACTTAAAGATCTCTTTGAAGACGACAGCTTACCCTCTTCCGGCGAGCTCACTCAAAAAATCTTACCACCAACAGTTCTTGGTCTGTTTCTTGTTTTTAACCACTGTACCATTAAAGGTGGTGCCTTCAGAGGAACGCCTAATAGCCCAAAAGTGGAAGCATTGTCAGCCGATGCTCGCGATAGGCATTTAGGCTGGTTAAGATCAAAGATCCTCAAAGTTACCCCTATCATATGGGCACTTGATCTACAAAAGGTCGCCGATCGTTGTGATAAAACAGGTACTATTTTTATGGCCTATTTTAATTACGCCGCCCTCTCACAACTCTACTTTACCTATCTTATATGTAACACTGAATCGCCGGATTTAATATCGGCTGAACACTGTGTCTTTGATATGTGCCCAGAATATAGTACTGATATACGACATTTTAAAGCTAAGGGTGCAAAGGTAAATGGCGATTTCGCCCCACAATACAAAGACGCATGGGAAGCATACTCTGGAACTAGCACTGCAAGTGATGTAGGGGCGGTATTTAGAAATTCTGCAACTGATCAGATTGCACGACGTACAGTCGATAAAGTCGATAAAAACTGTATCATTTCATAAAATTTTAGCTCAAGAAGCATGGGTGCGTTGTAATGACGCACCCTTTTAATCATTATCAATGGGGGTTATCATGATATCACAAAGAATAAACCATATATTATTGTCTCTAATCATTTGTCTAACAAGTGCAAAGCAAACGTTCGCATCTTACCCTTATAAAGATATTGTAGAGTTTGAAGCTGGATCGCCGTATCCTGAAAATCAGCAACCTCAAGCGGGTCTAAGCATCTACGCCACAGCGCCACAAAGTTCAAGCAGCTATAATCACTGTGACGACAGCGAATTTCGCCAAGCAGATGGCACACCATTTTCTGATGCGCAAAAGGCTTTAACTCGAGACATCAATGCCTTTAGGCACCATGCCTCTAATAATGTTAGCAGATATACAGGAAGCGGATTATGCGAAAACGATAAGGCAGAGGTCATAACATCATTAGGATGCATAATCAAGCTAAAACGCCAACAAGATCCTTCTGTAAATATTAATTCATTTGCCAGGTTGTTGTGTGATGCAAGCTTAATGAATAAGGGTATTCCCGCAACGTTACGCAATGAGATTGCCACTGAGGTTGTAAGTTATGCTAATGGACTACAGAAAAACAATGCCCCAACCCAAGTCGATCAAAGGCCACCGGCTACACCCCATAACCCGGTGCAGGCGGCAGGAGCACACCAACGCGTTATACCTCCTACTCAAGACACAACATCAAGTACTCAATCCAATAATATTCTACGTATACTCTCACATGAGCAATTTTTTTTACATAACGCATTACAAACACCGCAATGCCGTGCTTATTGGCAAAAATTTGGTATAAATCCTGATGCGGTAAAGCTTGATGATTTTACGTTGACAACATTTTCTGATGGAAGACGCGGCTTTAAACTAACCGATGAGGCCGCCAAAAGATTCACGCGAGTCACAAGAACAACGGATGGTAAAAAAACAACAATGACTATCGACCTACCGCTAGAAATCGCTCTACCTGAAGGCACTGGCAAGGTTCATTTACAGCAACCTCTGATAACGCAACGTCAACTGAATACCGATGAATTATGTTCACGGCTAAACAATCTCCAATTATCCGACCAGCAGGTAACTGTCCAAGGAACAAATGAGAGCAATGCACCAAACAACGATGAAGATAATAGTGGTGGTGGTAATGATAATGATGATGGTGATGAAAACCAACAGCGTAGCACCAATGACGACAACGCTACATCAACACCACATCATCTTTCTGTCACATCACTAGAAAATATTCCGAATAATTCTAAAGCGGGCAAATCACGGCATTTTTTAGGTATATCACGAGCAGGAAAACCTTTTAGACCGCTACGCAAAATTGCACGTCCAATACATCACGCCAAGGCCGACGTCCCTGGTAATCAGAAGCAAAAAAAGCCAAGTGCCCAGGATACGACAACAACCACTACTAAGGGCAGCGGTTGTGGTGGTACATCTCAAGAAATTATCGTCCCACAACTACCGTCTGAAAAAATTGATACGCCACCTGCTCAGCCGCCGGTCCCAATAGTTACTACTACAACAGACTCTTCTGATGGCGATACCTTAGTCAACCAGCCACCCAATGAGCAGCCTCCACAGCAAACACCATTAGGTCCGGTACAAAACGAAAAGCCATCCTTTGTTGAAAGGGTATTAACAACCGGCGGTAAAATTGTTGTCCAAGCAGCAGTTGAGCTTGGTACAGAAGTCGCTATAGAAACTTTACATACAACAAAACATGCTGCCACTGAAACGGCAGTTTATGTCCTTACTAATTTAATACTCGGACCGCCCAATAAACAACAGGCCCAGACAACGTATGTCCAACGGGTGCCTTTCTTTGGTCATACTGATTCAATCGGTAATCGTATTAATCAAAATTCACTTGCATATATCAAACGCCCTATTCAACGCCCTATCCAACCAAGGCCTAACATAACCTCATCATCCTCTTCTTCTTCTTCGCAGGCACCAATCATTACAGAATCTTCAACAAATTTAAGCTCATCAAGTTCATCGATTGGCATGGAAGGACCTGTTGCTACAACCAGTGACGGGCAATCTTTTTCGCCACAAATTACACAGACGTACATTGATAAGCATTGTGCAGAAGCTGCTGCCCTGAGCAATACGCATAAAGATAATCCAACCCTTCACAACACTTTTCAAACAGCGGTGCTTCTCAACGAAATAGCATCAGCGCTTAATGCCCTGGGAGATAGCCAAGCAGCCTTACGCATTGCACAGTTTGCACGCACTGTTAAAGCTAATGGAAAAATTCTTCTCAATAAGTTAGAGACTAAGCCCAATGCCATTTTCAATGAATTAGATGCTGTAGCCAATACTCTTGTTAATAGATTAGAAGCTGGGACTAATACCGCTGTGGCTGGCTTTAAGCATGATGTTAAACACTTAGACCGCTATATAGCAAATAATATTTTAAGCGTCTTTAAAATAGCCCATTACATGCATACTCTGAATAGTGAGCGCAAAGAACTAAGGCGGGCAATTTTGAGTCAGGACGCAAATCGACGCATAGAGGCCATTCAAGAATCTTCTGAGCAAGCCAGGGTTCAATCTGAAAAAGCCGCCGCCCTATTTGAAACTATCAAAAACATGCCATGGCCTGACTTTGTTGAACATAGTACAGCCATAGGGATCAGGGTTCTTCTCGAGGGCTTAACTATTCAATCGTTCTCTCGTTGTTTAGCCATTGGTTCTACGCAGTTCCAAGGATGCATGTCCAAGGTCAACAAAGTGTCTGAAGCCATGATTGCCGCCGCAGAGGGGACTCATGAGCCACTTGCAAACTTGGCAGTGATGACCAAGGTCATTGCTGAAGAAGGGCCTGAAGTAGGTAAGACCATTCTAAAAACATTGGAAAGCCACCCAGAACTTCTCAACCAGCCAGGCAAATCTACGATGCAAGTTGTGCAGGAAACAATGACTGTTGTGGAAAAGGGGAGCAAAGGTGCTACAATAGTCTCAAAGCGTAATTTTGCCCAAGAAAATGGGAAAGCCTTTGAAGACCTTCTTGTACAAAAATTTGGAGGGAAGGGCAGTTTTAAAGCCAGGGGTAACGTGTCCGGAGCTCGTGAATTTGACGGTGCCGTTGGAAACGTATGGTATGAAGCAAAATCTGGCAAATATTGGGATATGTTGTTATCATCGGAAGAAAAATTTGGTAAGTTTAGATCTGATATGGGCGACAGATTGCGCATCTGTCGGGATCATGGAGCAACCTACGAGCTGCATTCCAATACGTCGATACCACAGCCCGTCAAAGATTGGCTAAACAAACAAGGTATCCCATTTACCGAGTGGAAATAACTAGACTTAGGAGCCTAAATATGTCTGTAGATGCCGGTATTTATATTACATTAGCAGAACATTCCTCAAAAATAATGTTACCACATAATATCATTGCCTGGCTTTTGAATTATGGATGGACCTTGGATGATGGTGGAAAAACTTCATATCTTCCCGTTAATGATAATGAATCATTTGCTTGGCAAAATGAGGACATATCTTTTAAATCTCTTATGAATATTGTCCTGGAAAAGGAAAGTAATCAAGAGGTTGTTGGTATTGCGATTACCTGGCAAAATACAGGTATTGGGGGGACCTTATTACTATACAATAATGGTAAAATAACGTTTAGTGTAAATATAAATCGTCAAATAATAGAGGTGCCAGATGGTACCAAGGTTACTGATGTGACCTGGTATTTAATTAGATTTTTACCAGCACTTAATCGAAGTGATTGTTGGGTTGAGCATTTTACTTATGATGAGTCTAGATAAAGGGGGTTTATTAAATCATAGATCCACCCAGCACAGCGACGCCCTATTTCTAGCCTAAAGATGGTCTTGCTCATACTCACAATCATACTCTAATGAGGTTATATGCCAAAAATTATATGTAGCTGTGGTAATATCTTATCCTACAGCGAAATTCCTTGCAGCATAGAATATAAATTTATTTCTGATAGTGACTATGATAAATTTTCTGGAAGTATTGATGCAGAGGAGTTATACGCTCAAATGAAAAGCTTTCTCGCCTGCACAACATGCCATAGGCTCTGGATATTTTGGAACGGATATCAAAATGCCCCCACAGAATACGCACAACAACCTCACGTTGGATAATCACCCCAAGTAATTAATCACAACAGGGTAGCTCTTTGTGATGATCTCAAAGGAAAGCTTGAACATTCACAAAAAATATCCCTGCCCATGTTGCGGGCACTACACCTTAAATGATGGGCCTGGAAGATTTGACATATGCCCAGTGTGTTACTGGGAGGATGACAACATTCAAAATGATGATCATGACTATGCAGGTGGCGCAAATGATATTAGCCTAAATGAAGCCCGCGAAAATTATAAAAAATTTGGCTCTATGTCAAAAGACTTTTTACATAGAGTAAGGCCCCCGTTAGATGAGGAAAAGTAGCCAATACAGGGATCATCACCCCGCATCTACACAGTCCCTGTTCTAGCAAAAATATCACCACCAGCACTGTACTTCAACGTAATGTACAACGGCTTTCCATTGGTCGTTTTATCGGCAAGAGCCGCTGTAGCTCTAACTGGGCAGCGCTTAACTTTTGTCTTAGACAACAATCCCCCGTGCTCTGCAAGCAAAACCCTGAGGTCTATTATTAAACACTCTTCAAATTCGTTATTTAGAACACCCGTATCAACATTCTCTGGAAGCTCTACGGAGCAAGCGCATAGTCCACGAGATACAGATATATCAGCATCTGTATGTACCGATAGATTCTTGCCTTTGAGCTCTTTATCGAGAAGCTCTCTACGGACAATAATTTTGCTGTATGACGACCCATCAGGTCCTGTGAGCATTTTTCGCATTTCCTTGCCTGAAGAAGAAGACGACGATGATGATGATGATGATGGCGCCATTGAGGCTTTAACATATGTATCTGATATCGTTAATATGCAAAAGGAGACCACAAGTCCACACATTACATTGTTCATAAATTATCCTTATATGATTAAAAAATACCACACCACTACCCAGCACATTGGCTACCAAATTCAAAGGTTATTCTTCTATTGGAGGCGCAACCCTTTCGTCACTTATCAAATTCTCTTGATCAATATCTTGATTAAGAGATTCTTGCCTTTGTTGCGCTACTTTAACCGCTTGCATTTCTTCCTCTAATCGTGCCTGTGCATTTATCAAATCTATACGCGCTTGTATTGCTTCTTCATCCGCTGCTAATGCCTTATACACGTCAGACTTTGCCTCCATCTGAATCCGCACCTCATCCCTAAGCTCGTCAACAGATGTCTTCATTTCTGGTCGCTTCTTTAACTCTTCATCGATTATCTCAAGCTTACGAGTTTCTGTTGGATTTTGCTGCTTACCTGCTTCTTCTGCAATGTATTCTTTTTTTAGAAGATCCTTTGTCTTTAGTATTATTTTTTTATTATCAAGATTATCAGCCCACTCACGGATCTTCTCATCTTTTGCACTATCAGCCTTATATTTATCACGAATCTTGCCAACACCAACCACCAAACCAGTTGCAACAGCCCCTGCTACAGTTCCAACAGCGCCGCCGATTTCAGCATCCTTTTTACTATCAGACGAGCCGCCATCTGATAATCCGGGTTGTGCGGACGATGCTGCGCCGACAGGTACATTAGACTTGGTACCCGTTTTATCCGCAGGAACGCTATTGTGGATATGAACTATAATAGTTGGCGCTGGAAGAACAACAACCGGCTTTTTCTGTGAGGCCTTCTTAGTTACAGCCTTTTTTATTGGCACTTTCTTTGCTATCGTAGTGGCGGCTACAAGGAGCATCGTGGGGGCGTACGCAATGAGCAAGCACAAGAATAGGCAGTACCATAGGCTGCTGAGCAATAATTTTTTCATCAGGATCTCAAGGTAATGTCGTTACCGCCATTAAAAAATCACAAAAGCACATATAGTCAGGCTAATAATTCTTGCGACTCAAAGTCAAGGAGCTGAGCTCTTTTACCTATCCAGGCCTTTTGGTAGGCATGCCCAAGGCCGCGTAACGCATTTGACGACTCAACTGATAAAAGAAGCCTGCGGCCTTGTTAACAAAACCATATTTTGTTGTATACTCTTCCAGTTAAGACTTCGAAGCCTCGATAGGTCGCTGAAGTCAAAAAAATAATAAGCCAATCCGTAGCATCAATCTTAAACTTAAGCTCCGCAAGGAACAAACATGAACGTAACAGCAACAGCATTACTTTGCGTAGCACTAGCCGGTACCCTTGGTTATGTTGCCCATGCCAATCAAAAAAATGAAGAGGCCATAGTAAATATTCAGCAACAGCCAGAAAAAGAAGCGCTTGAGATTGCTGATCACTACTATGCGCAGGAGGATTATGCACAGGCTGTTATATGGCTCACAAAAGCTGCTGATCAGGGCAATGCAGAGGCTCAGTATAAGTTAGGCCTCTGTTATGCCGACGGTAAAGGAATTGAAGAAAAAGATGATGATGATGATGTCAAAGCTTTTGAATGGTTCACAAAGTCAGCTAACCAGGACTATGCAAAAGCTCAATATGAGCTAGCTTGCTGTTATTTTGGCGGCAACGGTGTTGAGCAAGACAGAGCTAAAACTCTTACGTGGCTCACGAAGGCTGCCAATCAAGGCCATGCCGATTCCCAATGTGGCTTAGGATTCTGTTATGCTGAAGGTAAAGGAGTTGAGCAAAATTTTACCAAAGCTTTTGAATTCTTTACTCTTGCTGCCAATCAGGGCAATACATATGCTCAATGTAGCTTAGGTTATGTGTGCTACCTTAATGGCAACGGCGTTAAACAAGATGTTGCCAAAGCTATTGAATTGTTCACAAAGGCTGCTGATCAGGGCAATCCAAACGCTCAATATAACCTAGCCATTTGTTACATTGATGGCACAGGAGTTAAGCAAAATGACACCAAAGCTTTTGATTTTTGTACGCTTGCCGCAAGCCAAGGCCATATAAATGCAACATACACCTTAGGTACCTTTTATCTCGCTGGCTCCGGCGTTAAGCAAGATTATAAAAAGGCAGTTGATTTATTTACACTAAACGCTAGCCAGGGCTGCCTCCAGTCTCAAAACAGATTGGGCTACTGTTACGAGGAGGGCTTTGGCGTGCCGCAAGATAACACACAGGCTTGTACTTGGTATACCAAGGCAGCAGAACAAGGCTATAAGAAAGCTCAATACAACATAGGCATCTGTTACCTTACAGGCAGAGGAGTGGAGCAAGACGATAAACAAGCTTTTGAATGGTTTGAAAAAGCCGCTAATCAAGAGCATAAAGATGCTCAGTACTTCTTAGGCCTGTGTTATGCTAACGGCTGGGGCGTTGATCAAGATTACAAAAAGGCGGTTGAGTTATTTACGCTAACCGCTAACCAGAACTGTCCCCTCGCCCAAAACAGATTGGGAAACTGTTACGAGGATGGCCTTGGCGTACCGCAAGATAATACACAGGCTTGTACTTGGTATACCAAAGCAGCAGAACAAGGCTATGAGCAAGCCCAATATAACATAGGTATCTGTTATCTTAATGGCAAAGGGGCTGAGAAAGATTTGATCAAAGCTATTGAATGGCTCACAAAAGCGGCTGACCAGGGACATCCAGAAGCTCAATACAACATAGGCATCTGTTACATTACCGGCACAGGAGTTAAGTATGGTGCTAAACAAGCTTTTGAATGGTTTGAAAAAGCCGCTAACCAGGGGCATGAAGGAGCTCAGTACTTCTTAGGTTTGTGTTATGCTAACGGCTGGGGCATTGATCAAGGTCATAACAAAGCCATTGAATTGTTCACAAAGGTTGCTGATCAGGGCAATGCAAATGCTCAACATGAATTGGGCCTTGCCTACTATAATGGCACTGGTGTTCAAAAAGATGATACGCGTGCCTTGGAGTTGATTACCAAAGCTGCCGAACAAGGCCTGGCTGAGGCACAAGAGCTTCTAAAAACTTTGAATACGAAATCTCATTAAACATCGTAAAAAATTTTCATAACATTCTCATGATGACGTGGTTACTCTGTAAAAATACTCATGATGATGCTAATATTTAAAGTCAAAGAGCTGAGCTCTTTGACCTACCCAGGTCTTTTTACAGGCAAACATAGGACTGAGAAGACGTACCTGTTTTATGTAAGCGTTGGCGCAATCCCTAATGATGTAACAACCGTCTTTATATGTTGTAAGCTAAAACCGAACTCAAGCGCTCCTGCCTTGAATGTATCCAGCAGGGGCAGCCATACTTCGCTCCTACGGAGCTTCCTACTACGCTAAAGCTACGTAGGACACGTCGTATGGCACGGCCATCTTCGCCTAACAAGGAACATTGATAGAAAAAATGAGGAGCGAAGTATGCCCTTCGAAGCTCAAGCCCAAAGGGCGTAGAGCGTAGTAGGGCGGGCGGCCAGTTCTTCTTAACAATAACCTCCCCTCATTCTTAAAGCAGAATCTTTATCTTCATGTATTTCGTTTATCTTATCAAGTCTATAAAAAATCCCAACAGAACCTATATCGGTTTCACCAATAATCTTGACCAACGCATGGAAAAGCATAACACTGGTGCATCCATTTATACAACCGATGATAGGCCATGGAAGCTTGTCACTTATATTTGTTTTGATAACAAGGACAAGGCTGCCGAATTTGAAAAATATTTAAAAATTGGCTCAGGTCATGCATTTGCAAAACGAAGGTTGTGGTAATGGAATACCCTAAAATTAACAGTATCTGGAAACGTGACGACAACAACGCCCTTATCCCAGGCGATTACGCACGCCCAGAATTTGCAGCCTTTAAACAATGGCGCGTTGAAGAAAAAATTGACGGCACCAATATTCGTGTCTACGTCCAAGACGGCAACATAGAAATCAAAGGCCGTACCAACAAGGCAGAAATACCTGCTCCACTCCTGGCATTCTTTGCACGCGATGAATTCATGCGAGCGCTTTCTTGCTTTGACACCAGGCCGGTCCAGCTTTTTGGCGAAGGCTTTGGTGCTGGCATTCAGTCCGGCGGTATCTACCGACCGGATGTGGCCTTTATCCTTTTTGATGTGTACATGAGCAATCGTTGGAGCACGCGCGAAGAGGTGCATGAAACGGCAGCCCTCCTTGGCCTTGATCATCCAGCAGACCTTGGCATGATGACTGAAGAAGAAATTGTAGCCTTCGTTAAATCACGGCCCAAGGGACGCTACAATGATAATGGCTATCCTATGGAAGGCGTCATGGTCCGCTCCCAGCCGCTGATGCGTTTTAACACGCAGAGTGCTGATCCTGTTATGTGGAAGTTGAAAGTTAAAGATTTTAAGTAGCAAAGCGTAAACTTAAGCATTTTTACAATGCAAGGCATAAAAATTCAAGGACTTCTATGCACCTCGCATCATATCGCTCACCTAAAACAGAATCCAAAAAAAGCTCAATTGAAGGCAGCGGCCGCTTTGCCACAGCAGCAATCAACAAAGGCGAGATTATCGCTATTAGATCCGGCCACATCATCAATGGAAAACAATTGGCGCAGCATGAAGCGATCATTGGTGGCGCTGAACACCAGATAGCTGATGATCTTTACTTAGCGCCATTGTCTGCGATGGAGTTTAACGATGTCATGTGTTTTATTAATCATTCGTGTACACCCAATGTTGGCGTCATGGGCAATATTATTATCGTAGCTATGCGAGACATTCAAGCAGGAGAAGAGCTTTGTTTAGATTATGCTATGATTTTTAGTAACGAAAAAAGCTTTCAATGCAGGTGCGGCTCAGCACTCTGCCGTAAGATGGTAACGGGCAACGATTGGCAACGGCCTGATCTTCAGGCCGCGTATGGCGATTACTTTGCCAGTTATTTGTTACAGAAGATTAACGGCCGATTTTAAGAGCCTTAAAGTGCGCCCAGCCCTGGTCCTCAACTTACCGTTGAGCATTTATTATTTATGGATCCCTTCAAAATACATGATGTTTAAAATTAACTTAGGCCAGAGAGCAAATCAGGCAACCGTAGCCAACATTTCCGATGGGCTGTGTATACACGATAACCATGGTAGGTCACGCCTATTATGTATACAGGATCGATATAAACATAAAATATTGCATAATCTTTTTGGGGCACATTACCTTAGAGTATGAAAGGGGACCTTATTATGCAAATGATATGTTGGTTGATGGTGGTAGCGTGCGCCGGTTTTTTTACTGCTCATTGTTATTTAACAGAAGATGAGATGAAGGCTGTTGAAGCGCGCCATGCGGAACTAGAGGCTTTGTACCAGCGCTGCAAAAACACTGTGACACTTGAGAAACCATTGCAGGCACCAGAGCAGGCAAAGCCGACAGCGGGTCAAGGCAACGAGAAGGATAGTCCTGATGATAAGCCAGTTGTTACCCTCTACCACGAATGGGAATGTACAACCCTAGAACAACGTGATGAGTTAAAAAAAGATAAAATTATGATCAGCTTAGGGTGTAATTGTGCTGCAGCCTTGGCTCTCCAGCACTACAACTTCTCTGAGGCCTATTTCCCTTTTGATTGGTGCAAGGCCGCCTTTAAATCAGTATATCTCGCACTATTTTATGATTTTAAGGATTATCTATTGCTTCCCAATCTGCAACTTTTTTCTTCTGATTGCGGGTATCACGAAGTATTTGATAAGCAGTATGGTATTGAGTATGTCCATGATTTTACCTATACCTTTCCCCCTCGTGCGGGTGATCTTGGAGACTATGGGGCTGTTAATACCAAATATGCGCGACGTATTAAGCGCCTTTATAAGGCTTTAAACATTGGTAAGGAGGTGTTATTTTTTATGACGGCCCCTAAAAAAGATGAGGTTCTTGACCTGCGCAAGCTTATCTCGTATAAATTCCCCCAACTTAAGTATACGCTGATTGCTCTCAACAATACGCCTGACTACAAAGAACCTTGGGGTGAGATTAACATCAAAAATGCGTTCCTAGAAAATCCGATTCGGTCAGATAGATCAGAACTCATGTGGGATAGCTGGGATAATGCCCTTAAAGAGCTTGGGTTAATTGGAACCTTATCATGCAAATGAATAGGTTGGTCAGGCTGAAATGTACACAGGCCCTCCAGCTTTTTATGCAGAAACATTAATTGTGATGTCTTTTTATTGCCTGAATCGTCTCTTCCAATACCTGTAAAAAACGGGAGCGATCCTGCTTGGAAAAAGTGGCGTTGTAACTTGGAGCTATTCCAGCTTCACGTAAATAAGCACGTAAACCGCGCATTGCTTTTGCAACACCTATATTATCATTATTAAAAACTTTGCCTGCTGGACTTATGGTGCTTACACCCTTTTTCAGGCATCGCTCTGCCAGTAATATATCTGTGGTAACCACAATATCACCAGTCTCTATGTGCTCTTCAATCCAATCATCTGCGGCATCTTGGTCAGATTTAACCTGTATTTTATGCACATTTGCGTCAACTACTATATTAAGACAACTATTGCTTACTAAGTAAACCTGCAGGTTATGCCGCATGGCTACTCGAAAAATTTCTTTTTTTACGGGGCAAGCATCGGCATCTACGTAAATATTTAACATTCACAATCTCCATTAAACCTGGTTCATTACAATTCTCACAACGTTCACAGGATTTTAAAAAAACAAACGCTAAGAATATTTTAGCAAAAATTGAATGCGAGGAGTAGCAAATCGACATGCAAACACTTCCTCTTTTTATTTTGACAAAGACCCTCTCTTTGTTACCCTAGCAACAGTGTACCTTACACTTCGCCTTGGGAGAGATCAGTTGAAGGCAGAGAAGATCTGTGAAAAAACTACCTCAAAACCTAATCGTTTAATAAAGGAGTTAGTGTGAAGATAACCTGGTTAGTATGTATGTTACTCCACCCATTGTGGTGCTTTGGTATGATGGAAGTGGAGATGCTTGAACAAAGCTTACTAAGCACCGCGCCATCAGCTATAGCATTAAGCAATGTGAGCGATAGAAACGATACAGTCATTGAATTACGTGACGATGAGTCACACCCAGATAGCCAGCTACTGTTATCGGATATTTACCGAGATGAACCCGTTACAAAAGAACAGATTAATCAGCTCATCAAAGCCTTAGCATGTGCATATGATGACGTGGTCGACTTATTGCCAGACAATGATGGTTGTTGTTCACACCTTTTTTCATGCACCCAGCGCAAAATTGAGCGCATGAAACGTACCTTACAGGATGTTTCTCTAGCCGATGATGCAATACCGTTACTCTTTGATCTTGATAAGAAGGCGTTATATGCGTTGCTATTGGCTGCAATGAGTAATGACACTATTGCTGTTCTTATTCCGTTATTATTACGCGCTGGTGCGCCTGATACACTGTCCCCACATGACATTACGGGAAAGCCTGGCAGAATGTATTTCTTTAATGGCATCGATACGCTATTACCATTACAATATGCTGTGAAGTTTGGTAAGAAAAAGGCATTTACCTATCTACTCAAGCATGGATCTTCCCTTGACAGTGCAGTTAAAGGAGGCACAGAGTGCCTAAGCCATGCCATTGTTGATTATCTTAAGACAGATTATTATTTTAGTGGCGCTGGACGACAAGGGACAGAAAGGCATGCTGCTAAGCAAGCGAGACATGCATTACTACACCCCTATGTATGCCAGGTACTTACGTACCAGCCAAATCCGTATCTTATGAATCATAAAAAAGAAACGCTCGTGACGGTATGCAATGACCTTGAGATAGATAATGACGAAATACGTAACACTCTTGTATCCTACCAACAAGCCTATGAACGTGAGCACACAGAGCAGAGAAACTATCATGATAAAGGCTCTTGTTTGATATGTAGGAATAACAAAAAACTTATTGTTGCTACCATAATTTTTATATTTTTAGTTGCTGCTCCACTAGTACTGGAGAGGATGGACATTGATGGCGATAGCATATTAGCTAAACTTGTTATAGGATTGCTCTGCGCAGACTGTCTTTATATCAGATATATTACACAACAGAATCCTTATTCTTGAAAATGCAGCGGGCCTAAAGTTGCGTAATACATCTGACAGCTCAACGGATATAAAGAAGCTTTGCTGATAAAAAATGGTTACTTCGTATGCTTGGATTTTGTTAATTGTAATGCGCAATAATAAGGCTTGTCATGCCCATGCTATCCAGTATCCTATAAGAAGATCTTCACATCAAAGGGGAATGTAGACATCCTCTTGACTTCTCCCCTGCCTTTTTGATGTCATAGCAATTATCGTAATGCCATCATTCATTGCTTAATTAAAAAGGTCAGGAGTTTCTATGATTATTGCCATGCTCATGCTCAGCATCACCACATGCCAGCCCAACATAGCCGGCCAGGAAAAAAGCCTGCAACAGTACATCTCCCAACCGGTGGCCTATGCCCGCATTGGCACTGCACTTGGAGTCCAGGAATCAATGGCACTGGCAGCTCGTCAAACTATTACCACCCCGGCACTAACATCATTTATTGGCCAGCCGCTGCCATCGACCACGCCGCCAAGCATCGCCGCCGTATGTAGCGGTGGCGGCTATCGCGCTGCTATTGCCTCACTTGGCCTCATGCAGGGACTTGCAGCCATAGGACTACTGGACGCAGTAACCTATTGGGCGCCGCTATCAGGCTCAACCTGGGCAACGACAGCATGGATGACGCACAATATGGCGCTTAATGACCTTACCGCCTATCTAAAAACACAGCTCAGCGTTTTCCCTGGCACGCAGCCACTTGATAAGATGGCCATAGTTGATAATTTACGTACCAAATTAACATCGCTGCGCCTTTTATCGTTCAATGATTTTCAAGGCGCATTGCTGGCCAACATCTTTTTGCAGCCACAATCACCGCCATCGGCAACACCAGATCATAGCCAGACGTTATGCCTATCAAACCTTGCACCAATAATAGCCAGCGGCAACTATCCAATCCCAATCTTTAGTGCAGTGATTGGTGAAACCGCCCCGCGTTACCAATGGATGGAACTCTCGCCGTTTGAAGTTGGCAGCCCCTACCTGTCAAGCTGGATCCCCACAACCGCGCTTGGTAAAACATTTACCAAAGGCATCAGCTATGATAGTTACCCAGAAGAAAAACTTGGATTCGTGCTGGGACTTTGCGGATCGGCCTATGCGGCCAGCATTAATGATATTATCAACGCAGAATTATTACCCGAATTAGAGGCGTCATACAACGAAAATTTATCATCCAGCTGGCTGGCATATCTATCGGCCGAACTGCCAACCTATCCATTGCGCTTTTTCCCACCGCAAATACGTAACTTTTCTAAAGGACTTGCATCAAGCCCGCTGCCCACCGACGACAACGTCACCTTGCTGGACGCAGGCATGAGCTGTGACCTGCCCTTCCATCCAATGCTCCGGCGAAATATTCCTATTTACATTGTCTGCGATGCATCGGACTATTGCACCGACATCCCTACTAACATGATGAAGGTGGTCCAATCGTATGCCACGGCGAACAATTACCCGCTGCCGCCATTGGATTATCAGGCACTCACCACACAGCAGGTAACAATCTGCACAGATCCAACCAATCCTCAGGCTCCGCTCATTATTTATATACCAAATTTTTTCTCATTTTCAACCTTTAAGACAACGTACACAGCAACAGAATTTGATACTGTGTTCAATGGTATCGCACAGGCGGTTGTGACTAATGCTGCGCAGATTAAGGCGGCGATACAAGCAAAGATTAATGCGCCTACCTCAAACACTTGGCGAACGGTTTGAGGTAACCTTAACGGCGCTCATGGTGAGCTTGTCGAACCATTTGAGTGCCTAAAGAAAGTCTATTTTGTGGCGCTCATATCCTTCGACAAGCTCAGGACGAGCGCCATGTTAGTCAATCAGGAGCAATGTAATGAAACAACTAAATCTATTGTACCTATCACTCATAATCACCGCGCAGGCGACCGCCCAGCAACCGCTACCTTTACCCATCAAAGCCCGCATAGACAACGGCATTTGCAGCAAAGAACTTAATGCACTGGTAGCCCGCAACCAACAGGCACACATGGCACTTCAATCGTTACTAAATATTAAATTTGCCAGAAATCAGATGCCACTTATCGGCGCCGCATGCAGCGGTGGCGGCTACCGCGCGGCCATTGCCACACTCGGCTTTTTACGCGGCCTTGGCAAACTTGGCTTGTTAAATACCCTATCGTATCTTGCCACCTTGTCTGGCTCAACCTGGACAACATCAGCGCTGCTGGTTAACAACATGACGCTTGATGGCCTGACCGTCTATTTAAAAAAACAGTTAAGCTTTCCGTTAAAAGATCAGCCTATTGATAAAGAGGCATTGATACGAACCATGCTGGCTAAAATAAAAGATTCACGGCCGGTGTCATTTAATGACATTTGGGGCACGCTGATCGGCACAGCATTTTTCACGCCACCGGCAACAGGCCATTATCTATCTCGCTTGGAAGCAGCCACGGCACAGGGACGATTTCCCATACCAATCTTTGCCTCCGTTGTAGGTCCACCATCACCCACCTATCAATGGGCTGAATTCACGCCATTTGAAGTGGGCAGCACGTACCTGAATACCTGGATTCCCACGGCTGCGTTTGGCAAAAAATTCAGTGCTGGCCTGAGCACTGATCAATCGCCAGAAGAACATTACAGTTATCTACTCGGCCTTTTTGGCTCAGCATACGCAGCCAGTGCTGGCGATGTGATCGCAGACTTATTAGGCGGTCTGGAATCATCGGGCAATGCAAGTACCTGCAACTCGATCATATCGTGTATCGGCAACACATCAAATAACGCCAGCCTGCGATTATCGCCACCGCGTATTAATAATTTTTCGCATAACGTCTCAATGAGCCCGTTGCGTCATCATGCCCAAATTACCATGTTGGATGCAGGGCTGGCTATTAACATACCAATACCACCGCTCATGCGCCGCAAAATTGGTCTTTATATCATTTGCGATGCCTCTGATGATTGCACCAAGCTTCAGACCAATGAGATGCGCCGCGTAGAAAAATACGCACGCGACAATAATATTCCATTCCCCACCATTGATTATGACGTTCTCATCAAACACCCAATGAGCCTCTGGTATGACCCTGTCAACCCGCGCGTCCCGGTTGTTGTGTATTTGCCAAATTTTAATACATTTTCAACAGCAAAATTTAGTTACACCGCCACAGAATTTGATAAACTTATGCTGGATATGGAGGCCGCGGTGGTAAAAAACGTCCCCATCCTTCAGAAGGCGCTTGAAGTTGCTATAAATAATACGATACCCAGATAGAAAGGCAGATCATGACATCTTTTAATACCATTATCGTTGGATTAGTACTCCTAGGAGCGTGCCTCACTATCGTTGCATGCAAACATAAACCGGCCAAAGAAAGTATCAGCAAGGAGAAAGGCCCTTTGCAGACAGGCATGCAGGCGCCTGATTTTAGCCTCCCTGACCAGGACGGCCAGATGCACAACCTAACACAGTATCGTGGCAAAAAAGTTGTGCTCTATTTTTATCCAAAAGATGGTACACCTGGCTGCACCAAAGAGGCCTGTAGCCTGAGAGATGGCTATACCCAGCTTAAGCGGGAGAATATCACCATTCTAGGCGTAAGCTATGACTCGCCACAGGCACATAAACATTTTATCCAAACACAGCACCTTCCATTCTCTTTGCTCAGTGATGAGCACAAAGAAGTCGCCGGTCTGTACGGGGCCAAGGGGCTGTTTATGCCTAAGCGCGTCACCTTTCTTATCAATGAACATGGCGTCATTGTGCATATTTTTCACGATGTTGACGTAGCAAATCATGCCCAGGCCATTCTGGATGCGTTTAAGGGAGCCGCATAAATTGACCCGGACCTGTCCCGCCGGCCTGCTCGGCCGTAGCATTGCGAAGGCCAGTAGCCTTGGCGAAGGCGGATTGCAATTTTCGTACGATGGTGTACCATAGAATTATGAAATTAAATTCGCCAATTACCAATATAAGGAGGACACCATGTCTTACTCGAATTATTCATCAAACCAGTCATACGAGCGCACAAGCACTAATTTTATGTACAAAGTCTACGGCTGGATGTCGGCAGGGTTATTGATGACTGCAACAACAGCCTATGGCGTTTACGCCAATCCCCCGCTCTTTAATGCGCTTATTATGAACAAAGTCGCTTTTTATATGTTATTATTTGCGCCAATCGGCCTCGTGCTGTTGCTTGGTGCCGCCATTAACCGCATGAGCTTTGGCGTTGCAGCCGGCGTGTTTACGCTATACTCGTGCATTACCGGCATCACCTTATCAACCCTCTTTATGGCCTATACCATGGAATCGATCTATATGGTATTTGCCCTAACCTCAAGCATGTTTTTTGTAATGTCAGTCTATGGCTATCTAACCAATGCCGATTTAAGCAGTGCCGGCAACCTTTTAATCATGGGACTGTGGGGCATTATCATCAGCTCATTTATTAATATTTTTATGGGTAGTGACACGTTTCAATACATTATTTCCTTTATCGCAGTCATTATCTTCACTGGCCTGATCGCCTATGACACACAAAAGATTAAGCATCTTGGCGACCAGCTTGCAGGCCAAGGACAGCCGATAAACAAGATCGCCCTTCTTGGTGCATTGGTGCTCTACCTTGACTTCATTAATCTCTTTTTAAACTTAATGTATCTGTTGGGGAATAGAAGAAGAGATTAAATTGATTTTCAGCTGTACCAAAAATGCTAGGCTTTAATTAAAAACCAAAGGGCGCCCGATTCTTCCTAAGAATCGGGCGCCCTTTTTTATTCATGCTTTATTATTTTTTATTCACCTAAGCTTTGAGAGCTCTTCAAGACTTAAACCAGTTTTTTTTGCAATCGTTTCTAAGTCAAGCACATCCAGCAGCTGCCGTGCAATCTCATAAGCTTTTTTCCGTTCCCCTGCCGCTTCGCCCTCTTCATAAGCACCTTCTAAAATAGCCTTATCCGCACTCTGCTTCATATCGACAGAATCATAATATCGCAGTTCTTCAACAGTCCAGGAATAACGATTAAGCTCATCAAATGCCTTTTGAATGATCTGATCACTGCCAATAATACTTTCAAGCTCTTGTTCACTTGTCTTCTTTGCATTTTTAAAAAAGTACGCCCATTTTTCAGTTACCGTGGTGAGTTGTTTAATTTTCTTTTTAAATTTTGGCAACTCCAAAAAGGCATAGGAAAAATCCTTAAGATCTCGCTCATGTGTTTCAATATCAAGCATCTGATGGTATGAAAGATAGGCTGTTTTCTGGGGAAATAGGGCAAAACTGGTGATTCCTAGAAAGATTATCTCATCTAAATCTTTAAAATCGACACCCTGGTCACGTTGATCAATATACGCTCTGGCCGCATAATATTGCGCCCGCTTCGCAAAGCCAGGCTCTCGGCCAACCTGCATTTCGATGATCAGTTTACGCCCTTTGGTATCGCGACACATCACGTCAACAATGGTATTGCGCAGCGCGGCTATCTCAGGATTCTGCGATGTTTTTAAAAAAGTGACATCCTCGATGGGGTTGGTTGTTCGTGCAAAAATATCGTTGAGGAAATGGATAAGAATATCTTTGTTGCGCTCGGTACCAAAGATACGTTTGAACGCTAAGTCATTTTTTGGATCTAAGAATTTACTCAACATCATAACGTTTTCACCCGTCTTTGGGACTCTGCGGTTGCCGACAACACCTATTACTTGTACTCAAGCGTATTATAAGAGCAGGTGCCTTGTCAAATGCGGGGTGTATTACGCAATAATGTGCTTCTGATTTAACAAAAAAGTGCCCGGCTTCCTTTTTTGCAAAGGA
>Ga0206858_1111_pt1 | contig 21854 bp, 12 predicted proteins | sample Alteio_BWOrgCont_46_FD_152622 | JGI IMG/M metagenome (GOLD analysis project Ga0206858, IMG submission 152622) | Enriched cells from forest soil in Barre Woods Harvard Forest LTER site, Petersham, Massachusetts, United States -... | ecosystem: Environmental > Terrestrial > Soil > Temperate forest >... | reverse complement strand
CTGACAATGATTTTAGGAATGCTTATCGGTTACCGCATGCGGGATTCTATGCCGGGTAAAGACTTTTTTTCGATTGAAAAAAAAACACCCCTGCAGGAAATAATGAGCCTGATAGAAAACAAATATGTTGATACGGTTAATAGTAACAAACTTGCAGACACTGCTATTCAGGCTATCCTAAGCAAACTCGATCCACATTCAATATATATCCCAAAAGAGCAGGTACAAGGTGTGAATGATGATCTTGCCGGAACTTTCTTTGGTGTAGGCATTGAATTCACCATTATAGATGATACCATTAACATTATGAATGTATTGCCCGACGGGCCTTCTTTTAAAGCTGGTATCAAAACGGGTGATAAATTATTAAAAGTTAACGATAGCCTTGTTGCCGGCGTAAAAATAAATGAAACAAAAGTGCGTAAGCTTTTACGTGGCGACAAGGATACGCCTGTAAAAATTGTTTTATTGCGGGGCAAAGAACAGAAAGAGCTCACCGTTACCCGCAATCTGATCCCTGTAAACAGCATTGTAGCCAGTTATATTATTGCAGATAGTGTAGGATACATTAAACTGGATAAATTTACTGAAGTAAGTTACCGGGAATTTATGGTTGCCATGGAAGCTTTGCAAAAACAAGGACTAAAAAAATTAATCCTCGACCTGCGGGGCAATGGAGGTGGTATTTTAGACCAGGCAGTTGAAATTGCTGATGAATTTTTAGATGATGAAAAACTAATTACTTATACCGAAGGAGCGCATTATGCCAAAAAAGAATACCATTGTAAACGGCCTGGTTTATTTGAAAAAGGTCCGTTAGTAGTATTGGCAGATGAAGGCAGTGCCAGTGCAAGCGAAGTGCTGATTGGAGCCCTGCAGGATTGGGACAGAGCTACCATCATCGGCAGAAGAACTTTTGGAAAAGGACTTGTACAGGAACAATACAACCTTAGTAATGGAAGTGCCTTGCGCCTTACTGTTGCAAGATATTACACGCCTGTTGGCCGCAGCATTCAACGTCCTTATCTTAACGGAAGTAAAGCTTATTATAATGAAATCAACAACCGCTATCTTGATGGCGAAGAAATGAATGCAGATTCTATAAAAAATGATACCACTAAAATTTTTAAAACTGTTGGTGGCCGTAAAGTATTTGGTGGCGGTGGTATTACTCCGGATGTATTTGTTCCTTTTGATACTGCCGGATATGCAAATGAAGCCAAAATGTATATGAAAGGGACATTGGAAAGCTTTGCCTATAAATATTATTTGCAACATACGGCTTCCTTAAATGCCTATACTTCTTCTGTAAGTTTTGCAAAAGGTTTTTCATTAACCGAAGATGATTGGAATCAATTTGTAGTGTTTGCTGCAAAAGATTCGATTACTTTAAACAATGCTTCTGCAAAAGAAAAAGCAAATATAGAAGATGGCATCAAATCATTTATAGCACGCCAGGCATGGCATAATGAAGGATTTTACGAATCAGTTAATACAGATGATACCGTTGTAAAAAAAGCGATGGAAGTATTGAACAAATAACCATAGAAATACTTTACAGAGCCTGCTTTATAAAATGGCAATGGATAAAATTGACAACTTTAATATTAAAGCCGAAAACTTATTTCGTCCTGAATTAGAAAAAAACGGATACACCCTTGATGAAATAAAAATAGGCGAAATCAATGGAGAAAAATGGTCGACGCATCATATTTACATAAACAATAAGAGCAATCTAAAAATAATTATCAAGCAAGAGCCGTATTATACAGATTGTATAGTGCCTGTATAGCCTGTCAAGGTTAGCGGTGCTGTACTGCCCGAACAAATAGTTGGCGTAGTTGATGATGCGGTACCGCCAACAGATACGGGATTAATGCCGATAGCTATTACATTTGAATAAGCCGTTTTACCATTACAACCAGATGCTGCATTGGGCGTAATTACTGCACGGTAATACCTGGCAGTAGTAAGCGTTCCCATTATTGAAGAGGGTAATGAAAACTTTGTATTGGTAATATTGGTAAACCCTGAAAAAGATGGATTGCTTGAATATTGCCATTTGGCTATTGCACCAATAGTAGTAGCATACGCTGAATCATTGATTGTTAAATTAGCCGGAGAACTGCCTGTACAAATATTTTGAGATTGGTAAGCCGTATCGCTGCCGATAACTTTTACCTGTACGGTATCTGAATAAGAAGCAGCGCAGCCGGGGTTTTGAACCAATGCCCTGTAATAAACAGTAGCACTATCGGATAATTTTATTTGCGCAGCAGTTAACGTACTGGAAGCACTGGATGCAATATTTACACTATCGCCTACAGAACTGAAATTACTATAGGAATATTCCCACTGAACAATATTGCTGGTATTACTATTACGGCTTGTGGCTACTATTGCAGTAGCTGTTGTAGCGCCGGAACAAACGGATTGTGTAGCAGGAGATACCGATTGCTGCAGGTAGGTGCTTAGTTTAGCAACACTTGGAACACTGCCAAAAGTTGCATCCGTAGCAACTACTGTATAACTGGCGGTATCGTTTGTAGTAGCATTGGTAATGCTATAAGAAGTATTATAAGGAGCAGCAGACAATACAACCGGGCTGCCTACATTCACTCCATTTTTTTGCCATTGCAGCGTAATAACATCATTTGATATTATACTGGATGCTGTTGCTGTAAATGTTATGGTTTGTGTACTTCCCGGGCAAATAATTTGCGAAACGGGTTGCAAAGAAAACCCAAGCCCTGTTTCATAAGCACCCATATCTACCGTACTAAGCAGGATACGTGCAGACCCTTTGATATCTGTATTTATCTGGTTATTGCTTACAATTGTATTACTACCTGCATTATAAGCTGCAGAAGTTCCGAATACATGCAATCCATCATCTACTGTCATCCAAACGCCATCAGTTCCTTTCGGACTCGAACTGTTGATAAAAGGATTAGTGGTTGAAACCAGATTGTTATTAGCTGTAATATAGGTTCCTGTTGTAGCTGTATTTTGCAGGTAACTATAAATAAGTGAACCCGGTGTACTGGTTGCTCCGTATTCTACATCGCTGCTACTGGTGGTGCCACTTATAGTCTTACTGTTATTATAAAAAACAGAGTTCGCAACATACAAATTTTGAGACCCGGAATGGTTAATATAATTATAAATAGCAGCACCTTTAGTACTAGAGGTAGGACCTGTTATTGAATTGTTTACAAATGTTGCATTTATAAGTGTATCGGTTGAATTCACAATATTTCCCGCTCCCCCAGAAAATGCACCGCCATAAGCCCCAAGTGTACTAGTAGTAGTAACCGAGTTATTATAAAACAGTGCATCTGTAAGTTTAATATACCCGCTGCCGCCATCACAAAAAGCACCTCCTGCATTGTTAGTGATTCCATTTGGTATTGAGTTATTAGCAAAAACCAACTGTGTTCCAATCATTCGAGATCCCGACGCATTCAAGCCATTTACATAAATTGCCCCACCCATTCCATATGCACCATTAGCTTTATTGCCATCAAATACCACGCTATCAAGCGAAAAAAGGGTATTCCCTCCGGTTTGATTGATATATAATCCTCCTCCTCCTTGAGATCCGTTTGCCGTATTATTTATAAAATTTACCCCATTTAGTGTAAGGCTATAATTATTATTGGTACTTGTACTCCAGGAAATACCCCCACCATCAGCTGTTGCGGTATTACCTGAAATGGTTACATTATTTAAAACCGGGGTCATTAAAGGTGTAGCTCCTCCATTGGCAAACAATATACCTCCGCCTCCTCCATTTATTGCAGAATTATTTGAAATTGTTACATTGGTCAATATAGGAGAACTCCCGCTAACAGTCAACCCGCCACCATAACTTCCTGATGTTGTTGAATTGCCTGTAATAATTAAATTAGATAATGTAGGATTCCCCAAGGTGTAAATACCGCCCAGATTAGTAGCGCCGGTAATTGTAAAACCATCTAAAACAGTAGCAGTAGTTATTGCTGGTGTAGTAGCAGTATAATATACCACCGGTGCACCGTTGCCCTTTAAGATAGTTACATTTGTACTGCTATTACGATTTGAAAATACAGCCGTTGTATTAGGATAGCCCGGAAAACCTCCATAAATTTTTACGTTATCCGCTGTTGGTTGAAAACTGGCGTTTGAGGCTGGTTGGTAAGTACCTTTTGCTACCCATACTTGGGTACCTGAAGTGGCGGCTGTAATGGCTGTTGCAAGGTTATTGTAAGCTGTAGCCCAGCTTATACCGTTATGCGTACCGCTTACATTGGCACTGTCCACATAAATAATGGTTTGGGCTTTTAAGTGTTGGCTAAAAAACATTGCCATCAAGCAAACGAATGTAGTTTTACAGGCCAGCGTAATAATGGATTTCATCGATTAGGTTTAAGGTATTTTTGAACGGATTAGATATAAAAAACATATCTCCCTCCTGATAAAAACGCCTTAATTAATTGATTATTGTCAATTTTATATTTTTTTTATTAGCCAGGCAAAAAAGTTGGCCTAATTCTAAAACCGAGAGAATGTCCTAATGGTTTGTATACCACACAAAACAGGCATTCCTCCAACAGTAGTTACAAAAGCTTATCAGCTACTTATATTTATTCAACTGACTAATCTGTTTTAAATAAGCCTTATAATACCTATACAATTCCCATACAAAATAAACTCATTAAATAAAAATATATTTTTAACAATAATCTTTTCTTTCGGGAGTTTTAGCTGGTCAACGTACCTAATTACAAACCTTAATCTGATATCATGAGAACTTCCTACCCGAGGGCATTATTTATCTGCCTGTTTTTCCTAACCGGTTTTTTTACCAAAGCACAAACAACATTATCGCCAGGCGATATTTCCATTATAGGATTTAGCTGTGCAGCACAACAAAATCATTCAGGACCCTATTTTGTTACCTGGGTAAATTTGGCACCAAATACTGTTATCCGGTTTACCAATAACGCCTTTAATGGAACCAGTTCTGCAGCTTCTGGTGCTTACCGCTATAGTAAAAATGAAATGATATGGACCAATACAAGCGGCGCTACTATTGTAGCAGGCACTGTAATTGGGATAGATGGCAATGGCACATCAGCAACTGCCGTAGCAACAGTAGGAAGCATTACAATAACTGCTGCAAACGGGGTTGCCGTTACTTCTTTAAATCTCGGTTCAACAGGCGATAAAATATTTGCTTATCAAGGTACCGGTTGTACAACGGCAAGCTCTAATATTGCTAATGCTATTGCTACATTTTCCGGAACAGTAATCTATGGTATTGGCTTTGCGGGAACATCTACCACTGCAGGATGGCTTACCACAGGAACAACAGGCACCAATACCAACTCTTTTGTTCCGAGTGAAATAGCAACTTATTCTCCTTACTTTGGAGGATCCGGTGGAGGAAGAAGCGGTACCTATACAGGTCCCCGTTCCGGATCATCCTTTGCGTCACTTAAAGCCCTTGTAAATAATCCATCCAACTGGACTATTGGCACATCGGCCAGTCCCCAGGTAACATACGATTTAACGTCCTTTACTGCCGGCACTGCTCCCAGTATTACAGGCCAACCGGCTTCGGGGGTAAATGTTTGTTCAGGTTCCGGCACTTCCATATCTGTAACGGCCAATAATGCTACAGGTTATCAATGGCAGGTAAATACAGGCTTAGGTTTTTCCAGTATATCCAATGGAAGCACTTATACAAATGCTACTACAGCAACATTAAGCATCAGCAATGTTACAGCAAGTATGAATGGCTATACATATAGGGTTGTTGTTACAGGTACTGCAACACCCAATGCTACTTCTACTGCATGTACTTTAAATGTTTCCAATATCACAGCTACTACTTTGCAAACAAATGTAAGTTGCAATGGAGGTTCTAATGGAATCGGTGCGGTAACAGCATCCGGCGGTATAGGAGATTATACCTACTCATGGGCACCAAGTGGCGGCACTGGGGCTACAGCTTCAGGACTTTCGGCACGTAGCTATACGGTAACGATTACAGATGCAAACGCATGTTCCATCAACAAAAGCTTTACTATCACACAACCATCAGCGCTTACTTCAACAACTTCGCAAATTAATATCCCGTGTAATGGCGGCACTTCAGGTAGAGGTACAGTAACCCCAACAGGTGGTACGCTTCCTTATTCCTACTCATGGTCACCAAGTGGTGGCACAGCGGCTACGGCTTCAGGGCTTTCGGCCGGTACTTATACAATAACCATTACAGACTCAAACGCTTGTTCCATCAACAAGAACATTACCATCACACAACCACCAGCGCTTACTTCAACAACTTCACAAACAAATATTATATGTAATGGCGGCACCGGTATAGGCACCGTAAGCCCAACAGGCGGCACGATTCCTTATTCTTACGCATGGTCACCAAGTGGTGGCGCAGGGGCTACGGCTTCAGGGCTTTCGGCCGGTAGCTATACGGTAACCATTACAGACGCAAACTCATGCACTCTTAATAAAAACTTCACTATTACCGAAGTTCTTAGTGACCAATGGCTTGGTACAGTTGATTCCACCTGGTCTAATACCGCAAACTGGAGTTGTGGTTCTTTGCCTACAAGCAGCACCAATGTAACCATCAGCAGCAGCGCTCCCAATATGCCGGTAGTGGATATACCAAATGCAGTAACTAACAACCTTACCATTAATACAGGTGCTACTTTATCCGTTACAACAGCAGGAAGCAACCTTGCTATCTACGGAACATTACTGAATAACGGCACATACAACAATACTTCCGGTAAAACCACTTTTGCAGGCAGTATGCAAAATGTACCGCCCGGCAATTACGACAACCTGGAAATTACAGGCTCCGGCACTAAAACATTAACAGGTGCTGTAACGGTAAACGATACGCTTACAGTAAATGCAGGGTATTTAAAATTAGGCAACTTTGATCTTACCATTAACAGCGGAGGAGGTATCAGCCCCGGAGCATCTTCTTCTAATTATATTATCACCAATGGTACCGGTACCTTAAAGCAGGAGTATATCGGTTTGAACGCCATTACATCCAATGTTTTATTTCCTGTTGGAACCACCTCTTCCTATACACCCGTATCCCTTACAAATACAGGAACGGCCGATGTTTTTGGCGTAAGGGTTTCCGATGGCATTAGTACGGCCTTTGATGGTACAGATACACCTACAGGTACAGCGCTGCTTACAAACAATGTAAATAAAACCTGGCTTGTAACGGAGGGTACACCGGGCGGATCAAATGTTACATTAACTTTTCAATGGAATGGCAGTGATGAACAAAGCGGATTCAACAGAGGCTCCTGCTTTGCGTCGCATTACTACAGTAATGCCTGGCATCCCGATTTTATAGGTTCGGCAGGCGGCACGGATCCTTACACCAGATCATTAAGCAATATAACTTCCTTCTCTCCTTTTGGGATAGGAAATGTTGGCACCGTATTGCCGCTTAACCTGATTTCGTTTACAGGAAAAACAACTGTCAACGGAAATGTATTGACATGGACAACTTCCAATGAAATAAATACATCTTTCTTTAATATTGAAAGAAGTACCGACGGCACCAATTTCACATCTGTAGGTTCTGTAAATGCAGGGCAACAACAATATCATTTTACAGATTCTAAAGACTTAAATGCTGCTGCAGTTTATTATTATCGTTTAAAAATAACAGACAACAATGGCGCTTATAAATACGCTGCTACCATTAGCGTAAAGGGCTCAGGAAAAGTATTGAACATATACAGCATCTTCCCGAATCCTGCTACAGGCGCTACTTTGTATGTAACTGCACAAACCAATGCTACAGACAATGCAGTAACAACTATAACAGACGTTTTTGGCAACCAATGGCAAACGGGCACATTGCAGGGTGCTGCCTTAAACAGCGGCAAGGCAACTATCAATGTTGCTGCATTGCCTGCAGGCACTTACTTTTTACAGATAAGAGATGCCAAAACAAATACAACGAGCATGCTGAAATTTGAAAAGCAATAAAAAATAAAAACGCAAACAAAAGCTTCCTTCATAACAAAAGGGAATCGCCAATGGTGATTCCCTTTTGCTATAATAACAACCTTTATTACTATTGACTAACTCCATTTACTTTAAATGAATAAGCCTGTTTATCCGGGCTTAGAATCTCTGTAATATATATTCCTTTAGCTGCCAGCCTGCCAAAATTAAGAGGTACATTGGATGTACCGCCGGCATATTGAATTGATTTTATGCCAAGCAATTGGCCGTTTACACTAATTAACCTTGCCGTATAAGCGCCAGCCTGCATATTGTTAAATTTAAATACAAGGCCATTGGCATCATAATTATTGTCCACTATTGTGATAGAAGATTTAATATCATTTATTTTCACTGCATCGCTATAGGTTTCTTCATCAATAATATCAATTGCTTTAATACGGTAAGAAACATTTGCAGTTACATACGATGAATCAATCCATTGATAAGCTCCGCTATTGTTTGCTGCAACGGTACCTATTGCCGTAAAATTCACTCCATCTGTTGAACGCTGCACTTCATATTGGGTTATATATTTTTCATTTACTGCCGTCCAGTTTACAGCAATACCTGCGGCCTGCTGGTTGGCTGCAACACTTGTAAATATTAAAGGCAGCACTGTATCCTGTTTAAATACAATCATAAAACGATTGGTAGCTGCAGAAGCGGCAATGCTTGTTACATTATAATTGAACAGGGTTTGCCCGGTTAAATCAAGTGTTACGCTTGTATCCAGGTAAGTATCAATCAGGCGACCGCTTAAACCGGGCCGCAGCATACCGGCCGCATCCAGTTCCAACTGATAATTTTTTATAGTACAGGAAGTTAGTTTAAGATACAGTGTATCCGTATTAACAACCAATGGCCTTCTTTCTATGGAGAGTGTTTGGCCATCCCGCAATAACCCAAGGCCCTCATTAATATTGTTCAATTTTAAAGCATCAATTTGATCAACTGCCGCACTAAATTCATTATTAAATTGTGCTACTGCTGCATCTACAAGCGTTACTCCATTCGTATCAATACTGTTTAGCAGCAACCTTAGCGCTGCCGTTTGTTGCGGCGCAGCAAGCCGAAACACAGATATGTCATCACCTGCTGTTTTAGCACCTTCCTGTATAGTAATAGATGCCGGCCCTTTTTGAGCATTTTGTACCAGAAATGCCTGGCCCGATTGCAAAATAGCTGATTGATTTTTGTTTGAAACGTTATTATAATATGATCCTGCCGGAAGCCCAAAACCATCCAGCACCTCAAAACCTCCTACCTGATTCAGGTTCGCATTCCAGATATAAACACGGTTTACAATATTGCTAAGCTGTGCCTTGCCAAAATCAATAGGCGATGCATAAGGGTTTCCAAAAGCACTGTAGTGGCCGCTATCCTGAATAGCTGCATTAAATACCTGATCGTAAGTTTGGAGGTTTCCATAACTTCTTAATACCGTAATATGCGTAGGAGGATTGTAGATAGGGTTTGCCACATTCAACGGGTTCCTGTCGCCCCGTATAAATATCATGTATGGAGTATTTGCAACACTACTGCCGCCGCCTTGTGATATAGGCACCTGGGTATTGCTTAAAGCGGAAAACTGCTGTGATGCATCCGCGTAATTAAACATGGAATAATTACCATTGATAGCCGCATCCAGTCCATTGCTTGGGTTTGGCATGGTAATCAACGTCCCACGGCCTACATTCGCTGCATTATATACTCCATTGTTTTGCCATGCTTGATAAATGGTGTTGGAGCTGCTTACAGGCGCTGTTAAAAGCCTCCATGCACGGTGTGCCGGGATGCAGCGGCATACAATAGCTTTGCCTGTAATCTGATTGCCTGAGTTTACTCCGTTGTTGGTTATATCAGCAACCCTTGCAGTAACAGAAGCGCAATCGGATAGTAATTCGATATTACCTCCGGTATTTAATGTGGCATTGTTGATATTGCCAAACGATAATACATTGGCTATAGACAATGTGTCGTTTGCCGTGCTTGCTATATTTACTGTTGACCCATTGTTGATGATGAGATTCGCAATAGTATGTGCTGCAAACATTGTTCCATCAATCGTTTGGGCAGATGAGCCTTTCAATTCGATTGAGCCTGTTTGTGCATTGATGATGCCGCTATTGTTTATTGCACCGGCTATTCTTAAGGTGTCGCTTATTACCGTTACAGATGCACCTGTGCCAATAGTAATATTATGCGATAAAGCAGCTGTAGAAGTATTAACCAACGGATAATTGCTTAAGCCGGATGGTATTAATACATCCGTAGTTATTAATGGTACATAATTACAAGCCCAGTTACTTGCCGTATTCCAGGCTGTGCTGGTTGCCCCTGTCCAGGTATCTGTATTGCTTACAATGATAGTATCAATAGTTGAATATACTACCGGCGCACATCCGGAATACTGTACTACTGCCCGGTAATAATTGCTACTTGTAAGATTACCCATTGTACCCTGTGACAAACTACTTCCGCCAACTGGAATTTTAACGGTATCGGCACCGAAGGTACCTGAAGCAGAAGATTGCCAATACATTACTGAACCAACCAGGGTATTATCAACAGATAATTGATTAGGGCTGCTTCCGTAACAAATTGTTTGATTAGGTGTTACCTTTCCACCAACCGGCATATTTACATTAATATTTATAAAGCCTGAGTAAGCAGCGGAGCAAGCTCCGTTTTTTACCACCGCACGATATTGGCGATTGGCATATAAATTACCCATTAAACTGCTTGACAATGTATTTACCATACTGGAAGGTATGTTTACAGAATCTGCAGTTGTAAAATTACTGGCTGAATATTGCCAGTATTGTACATTACCGGTAGCACCGCTTAAAGTTAAGGGCGATGGTTGTGTACCGCCACATATAGTAGTAGTTGATGATTGAGGATTTCCTCCTTGTGTTGCGGTACTCATTGTTATTGAATCGATAGAAGAATAAGCACCGTTTGGACATGCGCTATTTTTTACAGTAACACGATAATAAAGTGTACCGCTAAATGAACCTATTTGCGCTGCTGTTAATGAATTACCAGTAGCACCACTTATAGTAGTTGGTGATGCAAAATTAGGTGTAGTTGAGTATTGCCATGTAAACGTATTACCTGTAGCCGGAATATTTGTAGTAATAGGACTTGCAGTGACAGGAGAACAAATAGCTTGAGAAGGCGATAATGTTGCACTATTTGTAACAGGTACCACTGCCGTATCAGAATAAGAAGCAGCACAGCCAGGGGTTTGAACCAATGCTCTGTAATAAATAGTACCGGTAATACCACCTGCTGTAGTAGGTTTCATTAAGGTGGTTGACAATATACTATTAGCGCTTGAAGCGATATTTACACTATCTGCAGGAGAGCCGAAGTTTGAGTACGAATATTCCCATCGTACAATACTGCTGGCATAATTGACAATATAAGTGCTGCTGGGAATGTAAGTAGAAAGTTGTGTAACCGGAGTTCCCCCTGAACAAATAGGGCTCTGGCTTGCTGGTGATACCAGCACTTTGCCATAAGTACTTAGCTTTGCTATATTACTTGGCACACTGCCAAAAGTTGCATCTGTAGCAATTACTGTATAACTGGCTGTATCATTCGTAGTAGCTGCAGTGATAGTGTACGAAGTATTATACGGAGCGGAATTTAAGGTAACAGGGGATCCTACATTCACACCATTTTTTTGCCATTGAAGGGTAATAACATCATTGGGTATTATACTTGCTGCTGTTGCATTGAATGTTATCGTTTGAGTGCTTCCCGGGCAAATTACCTGCGAAACAGGTTGTACCGAAAACCAAAGCCCTGTTTCATAAGCACCCATTTCTACCGTTCCACCCTCTATACGTGGATACCCTGTGATATCGGTAATTATTTGATTACTATTTACAATTGCATTACTACCCGAATTATAAGCAGCAGAAGTTCCGAGTACATGAAATCCATCATCTACTGTCATCCAAACGACATCAGCTCCTTTCGGACTCGAACTATTGAAAGGATTGGTGGTTGAAACCACATTATTACTGGCTGTAATATTTGCTCCTGTTATAGCTGTATTTTGTAAGTAGCTATAAATAAGTGAGCCGGGGGTACTGGTTGTTCCGTATTCTACATCGCTACTACTGTTCGTGCCACTTATAGTCTTACTGTTATTATAAAAAACGGAGTTCGCAACATACATATTTCTAGGTGAACCCGGATTAATATTATTCCAAACAGCTCCTCCTTTAGCAATTGGGGCTTTTACCGAATTATTTACAAATGTTGCATTTATAAGTGTATCCCTTGTATTCACAACACTTGCCGCCCCTGCGGCAAATGCAGCCCCGTAAGCTGCACTTGTAGAAGTAACCGAATTATTATAAAAGAGTGCATCTGTAAACTTAAAATAACTTCCTGAGCCACCACCATCATAAACAGCTCCCCCTGCATTATAATTCGTTCCGTTTGGTATCGAATTATTAGCAAAAACAACCTGTGTTCCAATCATTCGCATTCCGGCACCACCTGCGTTTAGTGGTAAATAAATTGCTCCCCCTAATCCCGCCGTCCCGTTAACCGTATTACCATCAAACACTACGCTATCAAGTGAAAAAAGCATATTACCACCTGTTGTGCCAATATACAACCCTCCTCCTGAATCTCCATTTGTTGTATTATTTTTAATAATCACTCCATTTAGTGTAAGGCTATAATTATTATTGCTAGCGGGATTCCAGGCAATACCCCCTCCTGAATTTGATGAGGTATTGCCGGAAATGGTTACATTGGTCAATACCGGGGTCATTAAAGATGCAGCCGTTCCATTGGTAAACAATATACCGCCTCCGCTAAATGCAGAATTGTTTGAAATGGTAACATTAGTCACTATAGGCGAACTCCCGCTTACAGTCAACCCGCCACCACAGGTGTTCGGTGTTGCAGAATTTCCCGTGATTATTAAATTAGATAATGTAGGGCTTCCTGCTGTATAGATCCCTCCAGCATTTCCGCTTGCAGGTGATGTCCCCCCAGTAATTGTAAATCCATCTAAAACCGTAGCAGTAGTTATTGCCGGTAAAGTAGCTGTATAATTAAATACGGCTGCACCGTTACCTTTTAAGATCGTTACATTCGTACTACTATTACGATCAGAAAATACAGCCGTAGTATTAGGATACCCCGGAAAACCTCCATAAATTTTTACATTATCAGCTTTGGGTTGAAAATAGGTGACTGAGGCTGGTTGGTAAGTTCCTTTTGCTACCCATATTTGGGTACCTGAAGTGGCTGATGCAAGAGCCGTTGCAAAATTATTATAAGCAGTGGTCCAGCTTGTACCGTTATGAGTACCATTTACATTAGCACTATCCACATAAATAACCGTTTGAGCATTGGAACCCTGACTAAAACCTATTTGTATAAAAAGCAGTAAACCGATTAATTTAATCGAGAAAGAGTTTAAGTTTAACATAATTTGATGCTTTTTATGCAGAAGCGAAGTATAGCAGGGGCCATAAGGTTTCACTTAAACAAAAGCAGGCACAGCTTAATGTTTGGTTAAAAATGTTTACAAAAGCGTTAAAAAAAGGAAGGATATGTAACCGAAACGGCTTGCTTTATAAATGATTTACAATCATTTATAAAAGGAAGAAAATTCCGATTGAAGGTTTGAAGGTGGTGTTGGTTTTACAGGGAAGCTGGACTATTAAACCTGAATTACAAGGTTTATTATAGCTTTCCTATTGACTTGAAAACAATATTTTGGGTTGCATTTTGCTCCTGAATGCCTAAATAATAACAGTTTTACACGATTTGGGATTATCAATTGAAGAATATTCAACAATAAGTATTAATTGTTGATAATGCATCTTCAGTTGCAGGTGAAAGGTTTTCAACTATTAAAACGAACGCACATTCGTTTATATAAACAAAATCTCTATTGTCTTATACTAACGATCGAGTGCTAAAAAATATTTTCTCATTTAAATAAATACATATTTACATATCAAGCTTTGTGTAATTAATTTGCTTTATGTTGGATGTTTGTTTGGTTAGTTTAGAGTTTAGAGTTTAGGGTTTAGGGTTTAGGGTTTAGGGGTTTAGGAGTTTCGGCAACGATTGCTTTGATTTTAACGGACAAACTCATTGCTAAACTATACAAGAACCCTATCTTGTATTTTAAACGAATCAAAACATTTAGCCATTATGAAATGCATTAAAACGGGTTTTCTTTTTTGTGTGCTTGCATGTATTAGCACTGCAGTTACTGCACAATATTCCTGGGAGCATTTACCTGCTGTACAGCAACCAACTTTTAAAACAGATACTTTTACTATTACGAATTACGGAGCCATAGCAGATGGCATTACTTTAAATACGGAAAGTATTAATAATGCTATTAATGATTGCAGCAATAAAGGTGGCGGCGTGGTATTAATACCGCAAGGTTTATGGATGACAGGTCCCATTATTTTTAAGAGCAATGTAAACCTGCATTTAAACAACGGTGCTTTGCTGCAGTTTACCAATGATAAAAGCAAGTATGCCTTAATCGTTGGTGATTATGAAGGACATGCTTCACCACGCAACCAGTCGCCTGTTTCCGGTACAGACCTAACTAATATTGCTATCACCGGCGAAGGCATTATAGATGGACACGGCGAAGCATGGCGTGCTATCAGCAAAGCAAGGCTTACTGAAAGCGATTGGAAAGATTTGGTAGCATCCGGCGGTGTAGTAAGTGATGATGGAAAAATGTGGTATCCTTCTCAAAGTTATATTGATGGCAATAATTCAAAAGCATCCTTGTATATATTGCCCGGCAAAACAATTGATGACTATGCCGGCATGAAAGATTTTTTTAGGCCAAACTTAATTGTATTTAAAAATTGCAAAAAAGTTTTGCTGGAAGGCACCACTTTCCGCAACTCCCCTGCATGGTGCCTGCATATGTTATTATGCGAAGAGCTGACTGTACGCAATGCACATGTACGCAACGAATGGAATGCACAAAACGGCGATGCCATTGATGTAGAATCCTGCAAAGATGTATTGATAGAAGGCAGCACGTTTGATGCCGGCGATGATGGCATCTGCGTAAAATCGGGCCGTGATAAAGATGGCCGTGACCGTGGAAAACCAACGGAGAACATGATTGTACGCAACAATATTGTTTACAGGGCGCATGGTGGTTTTGTTATCGGAAGCGAGATGAGCGGCGGTGCTAAAAATATTTTTGTATCCGATTGTGCTTTTATAGGAACAGATATTGGCTTACGTTTTAAAACAACCCGTGGCCGTGGCGGTGTGGTGGAGAAAATCTACATCAAAAACATCACGATGAAAAACATCGAGAAAGAAGCTATTTTGTTTGATATGTATTATCAGGTAAAAGCAGATAAAGATGCAGTAATACCTGTAGCAGATGAAACTACTCCGCAGTTTAAAGATTTCCATGTAAGTAATGTAATATGCGATGGTGCTGCAAAAGCAATACTGATACGTGGTTTGCCGGAGATGTCGATAAAGGATATACACCTTGAAAATATTATATTAAAAGCAGACAAAGGCATTGAACTGATAAGAGCAAACAATATCAGCATGAAGAATGTAACCGTTATAAGCAAGGATACCGATCCGGTTGTTTTGATTGATAACAGCAATGCGATTACATTGGACAATCTTAAATACGGAAGCGATGCTCAATTATTATTCAATATAAGCGGCGATCAAACAAACGATATCAAAGTATTCAATACAGATGCATCCAAAGCAAAAGATAAAGTACAGTTTAATAATGGTGCGGATAAAAAAGCGTTGATATTGAATTAGAAAAAGGTATGTCATTAACTTATGTTGACAGCTTTTACTTTATACACAAAAAGCTGTCAGTCTGAGCTTGTCGAAGGCGGCACTATATTTAGAATTATAATACAATCCGTCTTCGACAAGCTCAGACTGACAGCATAAAATTCGTTACGTTAATGGCATTATTATCAAAACTAAAAACTGTTTTAATAATCACTCGCTTCTAGCTTGTCATGGTGCATTATTTATTTCAAAGCCTTATTCAATTGACAACGTCGATTCTTTATTATTCATTAACTATTCAGATATGAAATGCTTTAATTACCTGTTACTTCTTATTTGTTGTCTATTCCTTACTATCCGGTTACAGGCACAACAGGTTAAATATCCAGGCGAATTAACTGTAGCACAAGATGGCAGCGGCAATTACAAAACAATACAGGAAGCTGTAAACTCTGTAAGAGACCTTGGTGCACAACAGGTAATCATCCATATAAAAAAAGGAACCTATCATGAAAAACTAATTATCCCAACCTGGAAAACAAAAATTTCCTTAATTGGCGAAGACACAAAAAATACAATTATTACCAATGCTGATTATTCAGGCAAAGCAAACCCGGGAGGCACAGATGCATTTGGTAAAGACAAGTTTACAACTTATACATCCTACACTGTTTTGGTACAAGGCAATGATTGTATGATAGAAAACCTAACGATTGAAAATACAGCCGGAGCAGTTGGGCAAGCCGTTGCCTTACATGTGGAAGGAGATCGTTGCATCATCCGAAATTGTAAACTCTTAGGGCATCAGGATACATTGTATGCTTCTACCGAAAAAAGCCGCCAGCTTTATCAGGATTGTTATATTGAAGGAACTACGGATTTTATTTTTGGAGAAGCCACCGCCGTATTTCAAAACTGTGTTATTAAAAGCCTTACCAACTCGTATGTAACAGCAGCAGCCACTACCCCACGCCAGCAATTTGGTTTTGTATTATTCAATTGCAAATTGATTGCAGATACATCTGTAACAAAAGCCTATCTCGGCAGGCCCTGGAGGCCGTATGCAAAAACAGTTTATATCCAATGCGATTTAGGGAGTCATATTTTACCCGAAGGCTGGAACCCATGGAAAGGCGATGCTATGTTTCCGGACAAAGAAAAGACAGCGTACTATGCAGAGTATAAAAACAGTGGTGCCGGAGCAGCAACTACAGCAAGGGTTTCATGGAGCAAACAATTAACTTCTGAAGAAGCAAAAACATATACGCTTAAAAATATTTTAGGTGGCGCTGATAACTGGGAGCCTTCTACCGACTAAACTCACAAATAATAACATAACAAACAGGCCTTGCATTTGCGGAAACTAATGCTTATTTTGTTTTAGCTTTCTCTACAATCATAAGAAGATTTAAATTTTTATAACCTTAAATCTACTTCAATGAGAAAATTATTTTTTCTTTTCCTGTTACCATTGTCTTATGTAGCCTGCAACAACAATAATGCTACGCCTCCTGCTACAGTTTCTGCAGATACCGCTGCAGCCGTAACAATGCCTTACACGGCAAGTTATTCATCCAATTTTACTGCAGGCAAACAAAGCGATGTGCTTACTGTACTAAACAGTTACAAAGCCTGGGAAACCGGCGATATGGCGGGTTTAAAAGGCACTATCAGCGACAGCATCCTGTATATTTTTCCCAACGGGCATACGTTCAACAATACCCGTGACAGCTTTATCGTAATGGCTTCCAAATTCAGGGATAGCCTTTCCAAAGTACAGATTGATATGGTGGCCTGGACATCCAACCATAGTGTTGACAAGAATGAAGATTGGGTAAATGTTTGGTACAAGGAAACGGATACGTATAAATCCGGCAAGGTTGATTCCTTAAATTTTGAAGATGCCAACCAATTAAAAAACGGTAAAGTTGTTTTTGTAACATCCTATCAACAAAAATTAAAACCCTAGATAGTTAAGCGACTATTCTACCAAAGAAGCCCCTGCTGTTATGGCAAGGGCTTTATTTTTATCCGTTAAAGATCGATATAAAATATATTCAATGCTACATACGCTGCTATCAATAGCGAGGTAACAATACAAAAGAACCAGGTTAATCCTGCACGACCCGGCAGGTAAGCTACCTTATCGTAAAAAAGCATAAAGAGTAACATCCCTCCCATGGCAACAAAAACAAAAAACATACAGTCGCTGATATCCATTCCATTTATTTCGGTTGTCGCTGTTCGATGCTTTATCCGATAGCTGATAGATTTAAGTGCATTGGTAATAACAGAACGGCTTATTATCACCGTATCGCCAACAGCCATGTATTGAAAAACAGATGTTGGCAACAGGTACCTTCCATTATCCGTTATAATATAATCTTTATAAACAGCATATTGATACATCCCTCCTGATGGCGGTGTAACCATTACTGCATCTGTATCTGTTATAATTTCCTGTTTGTTTTTTGTAGGAACGAGATACACATCCAGCGTAATAAACAAACAGGCCGCCATTGCAGTCAATAAAAAATCGAAATGCTTTTTTTTAATGGCGTCCATCCGGGAGTTAATATGTATTAGGCAATCTCATAAACTTAACAATTTTTACACTGTCAGCCTGAGCTTGTCGAAGACGGGTTACATTATTCTTCTCAGGCTAAGATGAAGTTGAAGCTGTCAGTTTAAGTTAATGACATTGAATCATCAAGTTTATTTAACCAGCCAATAAGCTACCTGCAAGGCGAATACCTTCTTCATCGTCCACCACTTTTTTCATCACTTTTTTCAGTTTTGCCGGAAGCGCTGCAACCTGTTCTGCAGTCAACAATTCTACTACTTCTATAAATTCATCGTCTTCATCATAATAACCAATATGTACATCATATACATCCTGCGGGTGCAGTCGTAATGAAAGTTCATTCTCGCCTTTATAATCATACAGCGTTATCACGGCACATTGGTCTTCTTCAAAAAGATCAAACCTTATCTCTACCGGAGCTTTGCCTGTAGCCCATTTTATTAAGTCTGCTATTGTTTCGTTTAAATGTTTTTTAACCAGTACTTCTGCTTTCATATTATTTTCTTTTGAGGTCGCAAAGTTAAGGGCAGCAGGATGATTGGTGCACTATCGCTATAATTATTTTCCAATCGCATCAAATCAATACGTAGAAAATATTTTATTAGGATCTATATTCCTTACTGCATGTATAAAGTCTTCCAATACGGGTGTTGTAGAAAACAATTTACTGGTAAGCAGTAAAAAAGCAATTCCAAATAAAGCGCCCCAAATATGTGCGGAGTGATTGACATTACCGCCCCTGCTACTTTTAGAAAGCAGGTACGAAATGAATAAATAAAGAATACCAAATATAAAACCGTAAACATAAACAGGGATAAATATAAGTCCTACCCCACGCAATGGATCCAATATGATATAAGCAAATACTACCGCCGATACAGCACCCGATGCACCAAGACTAAGATAATTATAATTGTGTTTATTTTTATTGTAAGTAGGAATAAGGCAAGCACCCAATGCCAGCAAATACATTAGCAGGTACATTAGCTTTGCATTGGCTCCAAATACATCTTCCAACAAAAACTCAACGCCATCCTTGTGTTGCCCCTGCCCAAAAAGATAAAGGGCATACATATTAAATAACAGGTGCGGAACATCTTTATGTATAAAGCCACAGGTAAAAAAACGCCACCACTCTTTTCGTTCGCTTATTGCCGGAGGATAAAAAATCAATTTATTCATTACCTCATTATTATTAAACGCTATAGCTGAAATAATGCCGGTAATGATAATGATTAGGATTGTTATACTGATGGACATGGATTTGTTTATTGATGATGGTATTTTTCATTCCGCAGAATGGTGCAGGCCCTATAAACCTGCTCTGCCAAAATTAATCGTACTAACTGATGTGGAAAAACTAATTTGGATAAACTCCATTGGTAATTGGCCCTTTTGGTAACCTCTTCGCTTACGCCAAAGGCCCCTCCTATTAAAAAAATAATGGTTTTGGCACTTTCATTGGCTCTTGCCTGAATAAATGTTGCCAGCATTTCGCTATCCATTTGTTTGCCCCGTTCATCCAGCACAATTAAATAATCTTCTTTTTTAAGCAGCCCTACAATCATTTCGCCTTCTTTCTTTTTCAGGGCTGTTTCATGCAAAGACGCAGTGTTTTTGGGCAATTGCAGGATATTCCAGCCAACAGGATAATAGTTGGAAATACGCTTGGTAAATACGTCAATGCCTTCCTTTACATAGGTTTCATTCGCCTTACCAATGCTCCAAAATTCAATCTTCATAAAATTATTTATACGCAAATTTGCAGAAAGGCTTGGGTACTATAAAATAAATCTCTATTTTTGCCGTCCAATTAAAAAATGGCTGCGTAGCTCAACTGAATAGAGCATCTGACTACGGATCAGAAGGTTTCAGGTTTGAATCCTGACGCGGTCACTAGTATTTTTTCACTACTCAACGAACTCCTGTAACTTCAACGTTTACAGGAGTTTATGTTTCAGTCCTCCTCACTTTGATTCGTTTTTTGTCGGTTTTTGGTTCATCATTGTTTCACCGAGCAACGTAAGTTGTTTCACCTAAAACGGCAAAGATGAAATTATCAATCTTGTTTTTCCCAAATGTTGAAAAGACACACAAAAAAAGTGGCAAGATCCCACTGTACATGCGGGTTACGCTCAATAGAAAAAAAGCAGAGATGCGTTTGAATATTGAGATCCTTCCAGAACAGTTGAATAAATGGGATGAAAAAACCATGCGTTTTATTGATCGAGAGATGTCGGCCAATGCGCTCTTGAATACCCTTGATAAAAATTTTGAAGACTTCCGGCATCACAAATCCACTTCTCTTTCAGAGTATAATGTAAAGACAATTCGAAACCTTGTTATGGGACTAGATGTAATGCCCAATCCTTTAATCATTAACTACATCAACAAGTATTATACAAACGCAATAGACGCAAATTCTGAATTGGCTGATGGAACTAAACGGAATTACCGAAAAGCATTAAAACATTTGAGGGAATTCCTAGTATACCGTAAAACGAAGGATGCAGCTCTTAAGGACATCAACATGCAGTTTGCTTATGAGTTCAGGGATTATTTATTAGGGAAGAATGGTAACCCTGAAAAAGCAGGTATGAAAGAATCATCTGCCCTTGATAATATCAAACGCTTAAGGACAATTTTTGACAGAGCCGTAGATGAAAAATTATTGGAGTCCAATTGCTTTAAGAAAATAAAGCTTAAAAGCAAGGCTGCTAAGAGGGTACGTCTCGACATCAATCAGGTAAAGAGGATTTATGACTTGGACTTGAGCGAATTCCCAACGCAGAGAATATACCGTGATATGTTCCTTTTTTCTGTTTTTACAGGTCTGGCTTATACTGATGCGTATTCATTAACAGAATCCGATCTTAACTTAATGAAGGATGGCAATATAAAACTATATCTAAAAAAAGCGAAGACCGATATCGAAACAGAAATGGTTTTGCCAAAAGAAGCTGTTTTAATTATCGATAAGTATAAGGATAGTGCAGAAAGGGAAATTACAAAAGCAATACTTCCTCGGCGTTCTAACAAAGAAGTAAATGTTCAATTGAAGATCCTCTTATTCCGCTCCGAGTCTCCCTCTAACAAGCATAAAGTTTCTCAGGCGAGTCTTTACGCCGAGCTTTGCAGCAGGGCTGTAGGACTCGCCGCTATTTATAAAACTATATCTAATTTTATTTCATTCAATTCTCTAAACTTCAATATAGAACATATTCCTTGCCTCCAAATAATAGAATAAAAAAGTGACAAACATCATAAGATGCTTGTTGTTTAATCGGCATGTAATAAAGATAATTATTTTGTGGGGTAATTTGTTACAGCCTACGTAATAGCGGCGGGTTCTGCAAACCTGCGCACATAAGCCAACGCAGAAACCCGCCTGAGAAACTTTATACTTGTTAGAGAG
>Ga0206858_1110_pt1 | contig 21940 bp, 22 predicted proteins | sample Alteio_BWOrgCont_46_FD_152622 | JGI IMG/M metagenome (GOLD analysis project Ga0206858, IMG submission 152622) | Enriched cells from forest soil in Barre Woods Harvard Forest LTER site, Petersham, Massachusetts, United States -... | ecosystem: Environmental > Terrestrial > Soil > Temperate forest >... | reverse complement strand
ACATCCCTGTTCTTTTTAGTGTTATAATAAAATGCATTGCTGCCGATAATGGTACCCGATTGTATAATAACATTGTCTCCGATAATACAATGATCCATAATCGTAACGTTTGGATAGAGGATACAATTTTTTCCAATGCTTACATGATTGCCTATAAATACATTTGGATAAACAACAGAACCTTCACCAACAGTTGAATTATCACTAATCATTTTTACAGCCGGCTCAAACGGGCGAAAGTGATTTACAATTTTACAATATGCTTCAAATGGATTTTCAACAATCAATAATGCTTTGCCATCAGGGATGGTTGCCTGTTTATTAATGATAATAAAACTTGCAGCACTGTTAATGCATTTATCATAATACTTTGGATGATCAACAAAAACCAAATCACCATTTTCTACTTTATGGATTTCATTAATGCCCGTAGCATTACCATCGGTGTTACCAACTAATTCAGCTTGTATAAATTCAGCTATCCATTTGATAGAAACCGGAGAAGGGAATTGCATATTCAATAAATTTGAGCAAAGGTAATATGCTTTGCTTTTATTGTTTCGTTAAAGAATACAATCAAATTATGTCCTGAAAGCCTACAAGCGCATAATTTTTTATAATTTTTTTCAGGCGATAAAAACCCAAAAACAATCTTTAATCAATAGTAGATATACCTGCATTTTATACGCAGTTGTTATCAATGCAAAATATACATTCAATAATCATTCCTTCGAAACACTTGTGATATCAATGCTTTCAAGCGATGTTGTTTTTATGTTTCAAACGATTATAAAATACATACACTAACAATCTGTTTTTGTAGCTCTGTTTTTTATACTTCATCATGCCATCCTTATCCACACGCCAAAAAAAAATGTGAATAAAATTTATGAGTATTTTTTTTCTTTTAGAGAAAATTCTTTTTAATATTGTGAAGGGAATTTGGTTCCCGGTACTTACTAACCCATTCATATAATTAAAGCTCGGCATCAAAGTCGGGCTTTATTATTTAAATGAATGGTCATTGTGAATGGTGAATAGTCAATGGTGAAAGATGAGCGATACACTATTATTCATTTACTTTTCACAATTCACCATTCACAATTCACATCAACTCAATAATCTTGAACAAGTATTTTATAGTTTACAAACCGTTTAATGTGCTTTGTCAATTTACATCGCAGGATGGAAGACAAACATTGAAAAACTTTTTTGATGTGCCGTATGATTTGTATCCGGTAGGAAGATTGGATTATGATAGCGAAGGTTTATTAATACTCAGCAATGATAAAAAACTAAACCATGCGTTATTGAATCCAACCTTTATGCATCACCGTGAGTATTGGGTACAGGTAGATGGAAGCATAACTGAAAAAGCCATCCAGCAATTACAACGTGGTGTAGATATTATGGTGAATGGAAAACTCTATCGTACCAAAAAATGCACGGCAGAATTATTTACTGCCGAGCCGGAAGTATATCCCCGTAATCCACCCATCCGTTTTAGAAAAGATATCCCTACAAGCTGGATAAAACTAACGCTGACAGAAGGCAAAAACCGCCAGGTACGCAAAATGACAGCCGCAGTGGGCTTTCCCACCCTACGGCTTATCCGCAACCGCATCGAAGACTGCACCGTTCAGGGCATCAAACCCGGACAAATGAAAAGCCTGAAACAAGAACAGCTATACAAACTGCTCTTTAATAAATAAAGGCGATGTTTTTTGTGGATCATCTACGCTTTCAATTAAATGTATCACACAAAAGAATAAACGCCTTCCCGTCTTCCCGGCAATAGAATTGCCTAAATTTGCTATTAACTCAAAATAGAATATTATCTTACAATCAAAATATTACAATGCTTAAATCAATGACGGGTTTTGGAAGGGCAGAACAGACAGTAAACGACAAAACATTTTTAGTAGAAATAAAATCATTAAACGGTAAACAGTTTGAACTGCAGTTAAGATTGCCGGCGTTGCTTCGTCCCTATGAATTTGAAATCCGTACCATATTGCAGGAACGTTTGGTAAGAGGCAGTGTAGATTGCATGGTGGTTATAAAACAAAACGGCACTTCCAAACCGGTTAACATTAATACCGATTTAATAAAAGCATATTACAATCAGATAGAAGAACTGGCGGGTGAATTAAAGATAGATACCAATTCAGTATTAAGTGCCTTGCTTCGTTTACCCGAAGTAGTAACACCCACCAATGATGTATTAAATGAAAATGATTTTGAAGAATTTAAAAAGGTATTGGATACAGCCTTAACAGAATTAAACAATCACCGCCTGGAAGAAGGTGCCAGCCTGGAAAAAGATTTACGCCAACGCATTACCAACATCAATGCACAGGAAGAAGCCATTATAAAACTGGAACCAAACCGCCAGAAAAAAATAAGAGACGAAATAAAACAACTGCTGGAAGAACATGTAGGCAAAGAAAACTACGACAACAACCGCATGGAGCAGGAACTGATTTACTATATCGAAAAAATCGATATCCACGAAGAGCAGGTCCGCTTAAAACAGCATTGCGAATATTTTAATTCATTGTTATCAGATAACGATGAAGCCAAAGGGAAAAAACTCTCTTTTATAATTCAGGAAATTGGCAGGGAAATAAATACCACCGGAAGCAAAGCCTACGATGCCGGCATACAAAAATGCGTAGTAATTATGAAAGACGAATTAGAGAAAGCTAAAGAGCAAATATTAAATGCGCTGTAATTTATTAAGTGAAAAAGAAGCTGAAATGAAAAACATTCAAAAAGTAAAAGTAGTATGCGGTAGTTTTTGCTTTTTACTTTTTACGTTCTACTTATCCTCCTGCAATCAAATCAATGTATTTGAAAAAGACGCAACCATTCCCAATCACGAATGGTTGTATAACAATGTGCCATCGTTTCAATTTAATGTTACGGATACCGTTTCTAAATATCATGTGTACGTAGTATTGCGCCACACAGATGCATACCGGTATAATAATATCTGGTTGAATATCGGCTTTCAAACCCCAACCGATTCTATGCGTAAGGCACAATATGAATTCACTCTGGGCAACGATGTAAACGGCTGGGAAGGTACCGGCATGGATGATATCTGGGAAGTAAGAAAACTAATCACCAATGGTCCGTTAGAATATTTTACATTTAAAAAACCCGGTGAATATAAATTTACATTAGCCCAGCAAATGCGGGAGAACCCATTACCTAATATTATGAACGCAGGGATAAGGGTTGAAAAAGTGAAGGAATAGAACCCAAAAGCAGAGTGCTCACCATTGAGCATTGAGTATTGAAAATTGAGCATTGAACATTTGTATTTATTTTTTGTACTTAGCCGAAGTGCTACTATTTAACATCGTTGTGTCACTCTCTTGTACGGCATACCATTATTCAGCTTTTATCGAAGCGTAGGTTGTCTGAACCATGATTTTTTTTGATTAAAATGATTCACATGATTTGCGAAGAATAAGTAGGGTAGTCGTATAACTCCTCTTTGGGAGATAGGGGTAACTCTTAAAAATGAAAGTAAAAAGACTCCATATCATCTTCATCGTTTACTGGTTTTTACTAGCTTATATAATTGTGGCATTAGCATTTTGGTTTATTGAATTAAACAACCAAAACCACCTGATGACACAATTTAAACTGGACCTGTTAAAAAAAGACAATCCGGAATACAACGAAACCCAACAATACTTACTGGCTATAGAAAAAAAGAAAACAGCGCAATACCTCGGCGAGGGCGGCACTTTTCTTTTATTAATATTAGCAGGAGCTGTATTCGTTTTTCGTGCCGTGCGCCGGCAGTTTAAGCAAACCCATCAGCAACAAAATTTTATGATGGCGATTACGCATGAACTTAAAACGCCGATAGCTGTTACCAAACTAAACCTGGAAACCCTGCAAAAAAGAAAGCTGGACGAAAGCCAGCAACAACGATTAATACAAAACACGTTGCAGGAAGCCAACCGTTTAAATGCCTTATGCAACAATATGCTGCTGGCATCGCAAATGGAAGCAGGCGGTTATCGTATCACAAAAGAAGAAGTTAATATTGGAGAACTCGCAAAGGATTGTGTGCATGATTTTGTAATTCGTTTTCCTCAACGGACCATTACAGCTATTGCAGAAGATGAGTTGTATATAATTGGTGATAAACTGTTATTGCAAATGGGCATTAATAATTTAATAGAAAACGCTATTAAATATTCACCCAAAGATTCGCCGGTGTTTGTAACTGCACAAAAAGAATCTAACTTTATAAAGGTGTCGGTAAAAGATGAAGGCAAAGGAATTGCAGAGGAAGAAAAAACAAAAGTGTTTGATAAGTTTTACCGGGTAAGCAACAAAGAAGCAAAAGGTACCGGGCTTGGTTTATACCTGACAAAAAAGATTGCGCAACAACATCATGCCCATATTTTTGTTACAGATAATATGCCGGCTGGAAGTAATTTTATTATAGAGTTTAAAGATAATTGCTAACAATTAAATATTTGTTACAAAATTTAAAGAGTTCAAGCCTTCGACAAGCTCAGTCTGACAAGCAGTACAATGGGTAAACCGGAAATCTTTTATATAATGAAGGTAATTGTGGACAGAAGTTCTTTAAATATCGATTCAATAAAAAAACTGTCAGTCTGAGCTTGTCGAAGACGGGTTAAGAGACTGAACTAAATCTAATATTGCTAACTATAATAATAAACCGTGACAAAAAAATTTTCAATATTACTGGTAGAGGATGAAGAAAACCTGCAGGAAGCCCTAAAGCTAAACCTGGAGTTGGAAGATTACGAAGTAACCAGCGTATATGACGGAGCCGAAGCATTAAAAGCCGTTCAACAGGAACATTTTGACTTAATGATACTGGACGTAATGCTGCCTGAACTGGATGGTATAAGCGTTTGTGAAAACATCCGTCTGCAGAACAATGATATCCCCATCTTAATGCTAAGTGCCAAAAACAGTAGTGCCGATAGGGTACTCGGTTTAAAAAAAGGCGCCGATGATTATCTTACCAAACCTTTTAATCTGGAAGAATTATTATTGCGTGTAAGCAAGCTATTAGAAAAAAGCAGCAAGCTGGTAAACAAAGAGCCGCTGCCACAAATATATAAGTTCGGGAAAAACATGGTAGATTTTAAAGCCTCCGAATGCACTACACGAGAAGGCGAAAAAATTACCCTTACCCGAAAAGAAATGATGCTGCTGAAACTGTTGATTGAAAATAAAAATGAAGTTGTAACCAGAGAAAAAATATTACAGGCAGTTTGGGGCTATAATGTTTACCCAACTACACGTACAATTGATAATTTCATTCTTAACTTCCGTAAGTATTTTGAAGAGGATAGTCGCAACCCGAAATACTTTCATTCGGTGAGAGGAGTGGGGTATAAGTTTACGGAGTAATTATTCCTGTATCAGATTAACGAAGGAGAATAAATAGTATAATTAAATTAAGGCCTTGAATAGGATAGCCCTTCAGGGCTATCTTTAAAAATTGTTTTTGTGTGGCTTTAGCCAAATACAGTTTGGGTTAAAGCCCATTTTCTTTGTATTGTTTTGCCGGCCTTAAAGGGCAGGATAATTCAATTGTAATAAAATAAATGGGAAGACCACGAGGAGACTCCATCTTTATTTTTTAGCTTTATTTGCCCATATTATATATAAAGCAGCAAATCCTAAGAACAATATTCCCATTGGCATCATAAAGTTTCTGGCTCTGTCATCCGTTAATGCTGAGATCAGAAAGAATAACCCGATTGCTCCATATATTATTGCAGCTCTGTAATTTCCTATGCCAGCTTTTTGAGAAGATGTTTTGCTTTTTTCAACAAGTGTATTCAGGTATATTACTTCTTCTACACAAGTGTTTTTACAAGCGACACCATTTTTAACCTCTACTAAACAATCAGCACAAAGCGCTTTATTACAGTTTTTGCAGATGGCAATTGCGTCTATTGTTTGATGGTTAAAGCATTTCATGTTAAATATATTAATCGGCTAATTTAAGGATATCTTAAATGCTTTGTTCAGTTTATTCTTTGGGAGGAGAATAAAAATGAATGTTCACAGGCTGCGTTTAATCGCAGTTAAATGAATACGTTTTTTTAAATAGTTTCGCCCAAACTAAAACTAACGAAATGAAAAAATTATTTGCTCTTCCCCTGGTATTGTTAATCTTTATTTCTTCCTGTAAAAAAAGTTCCGATTCCGGCGCAGGAACAATTAATGCTACTGTAGATGGAACAGCCACATCATTCAGCAATACTGCAACAGCCGTTGAAAGCAGTGCCACTAATAATGGTGTTACTGCATATAGTCTTTTGATTGTAGGCTTTCAGGGCAGTCCTTCTTCATCCAGTTCAATAACATTAACTATTGGAAGCGATGCTCCGTTTGGCGCCGATTCTACTTATACCGGTCTGGCTTCTCCTTCTGACAATTTAGCGGAGGTTGCTTATATACAACAACCCGGCAATGTTTCTTATTCGGATTTATTAGCCGGACCTACAACTGTAACTATTAAAAGTATCAGCAGTACTAATGTACAAGGTACTTTTAGCTCAACTGTAGGCATATTTGGAAGCGGCACACCATCTACACATACCTTTACAAATGGTACTTTCAATTTAAATCTTACACATCAGTAAAAGATATATGGGTTTGTAAAAATGAAAGAGTAGCTATTATGGCTACTCTTTTGTTTTTATAATTTTGTTTTACTCAATAGAGGCTTAAGTATAAAAGGGAAAATCTTTTATTCAACAAACACATTAAAATAAATATTGGCAAAAAAATGGGGGATTGGACGATAGTATAGCTTTGTCTCCTCATTATTATCATCAATAAAATGGAACTCGGTAAGGTAGTGATTAGTATTCGCTGTATTAAATTAATGTCTTGAATAGGATAGTCCTTCAGGGTTATCTTTAAAAATTGTTTTTGCGTGGCTTTAGCCAAATATAGTTCATGCTCCAGTCGTTCTGCTCTTTCATAAAGGTTTTTACAACTGTTAAGATGGTTTTCTTTTGGGTTACATTCAGCTTAGGAAGATACTGTTTAATTTTTTGTCTAACGCTGTTATAGCATTCATAACTGTATCTGTTTCTATAAATTTGCTTTTTTATTTGTTTAGAAGAGTGAAAAGCAGAAGTTTGCTAAATAAATGAAAAAGATCGGATTAATAATTGTTGCATCTTTAATCATGCATTGTAGCTGTAAAGCGCAAAGAGAAATTATATATACATTCGATTCATCTGTTATTGATAGCTTAAAAAATGGGATCAAATGTTATGAGGTGCTTATGCAAAGACCAAAAAGTAAATTGAAGCTATATGCCAATATGGTTGAGGATGATAGCAGCATATGTATCTTTCTGCAAGAATATTCGCATCTTAATAAATCCGGATTATTGCATTTAATAAAATCTACAAATAGGAAGATTCAGATTGATAATGCTATTAAAATTCCTGTACTTATACCTTTAGATAGACTAAGCTTTCAAATTAAAAAAGATAAAGTTGCAGGGCTTCCATTGGGAGGTTATTATGTACAATTTATCTATAAAAATTACAGACAAATTGTAGTTCGAACAGGAGAATTATTGTGATATTACTTTTTGAAACATTCGCAATTGTCAAATCTACGCTAAGATAAAAGCTCAATAAAGGTATGCTGTACAAGAGTGCGACGCAACGATGTTTAATAGTAGCACAAAAGCTAAGTACAAAAAAATCAAAAATCCCAAATCACAGATCCGATTATAGCTTTATCTCTTCATCACTATCATCAATAAAATGGAACTCGGTAAGGTGGTAATTATTATTCGCCTTTACCTGGATTTTTTGTTTGTATTTCCAGCTCCATTTCCTGCGCTTGGATGGGAATCCTTTGGTTAGGTAGGCATAGACGATTGGATGCACCTGAATGGTAAGCCCTTTATGCTTTTGCATAATCAGGTAGTTCAGGTTCTTTTCTATTTCGTCTTCTAATATAAGTGTGGAAGAAATTTTGCCGGTGCCATTGCAACTCGGACAAACTTCTGAAGTATTAATATTCATCTCCGGCTTCATGCGCTGCCGGGTAATTTGCATCAATCCAAATTTGCTGATAGGAAGCACGGCATGTTTTGCACGGTCAGTTTTCATAAACTGCTCCATGGCATCCGCCAGTTTCTTTTTGTTCTCCATCAATTTCATATCAATGAAATCGACAACGATGATACCGCCGATATCTCTTAAACGCAACTGGCGGGCTATTTCTTCAGCCGCTTCCAGGTTTGTTTCCAGCGCATTTTGTTCCTGGTTATTGCTTACACTTTTGTAGCCGCTGTTTACATCTATTACATGCAACGCTTCGGTGTGTTCGATAATTAAGTAAGCACCACTAGGCAAGTTTACTGTTTTGCCAAAAGCCGCTTTTACCTGACGGGTAATACCAAAATTATCGAAGATAGGCGCACCATTATTATAGTAGGTAATGATGTCAACTTTATCCGGAGCAATTTTTTGGATATAAGTTTTTGTATCCGCAAAAAGGGTTTTATCATTTACCACAATGCGGTTAAAATCCTCATTCAATAAATCACGTAAAATGCTGGTAGTTTTGCCCTGTTCGCTTAATATCTTATGCGGAGGCGTAGCGCCTTTCAGGTTTTTTTGAATGGTTGCCCAGGTTTGTATCAGGGTCAACAAATCATCATGCAGTTCTGCCGTGTTTTGTCCCTCGGCAGCGGTACGTACAATTACACCAAAATTTTTCGGCTTCACAGCTTCAATAATTTTTTGCAATCTTTTGCGTTCGTCTGCAGAATGTATTTTACGGGATACCGCAATGATATCGTTAAAAGGAGTAAGTACAACAAAACGGCCGGGTAAAGATAATTCGCAACTAAGGCGTGGACCTTTAGCAGCAATTGGTTCCTTTAATATTTGTACTAAAATATTGGGCCTGCCATTTAATACTTCGGCAATCTTTCCGGTTTTTACAATTTCGGGTTCTACTTCAAACTTACTAAAATCAAAGCCATGCTCGCTTTTATCCTGCATGCCGATATTTGTAAATTTAAGGATGGAACGAACGTAAGGGCTTAAATCAGTATAATGCAAAAAAGCATCTTTCTCAAAGCCAACATCAATGAAAGCGGCATTTAATCCCGGTATCAACTTCTTGACTTTGCCCAAATATAAATCGCCTACCGCAAAGCTGGCATCAGCTCTTTCGTTGTGTAGTTCCACCAGCTTTTTATCTTCCATCAAGGCAATTTCTACACCTTGTGGAGCTGCATTTATAATGAGTTCTTTCGTCAAGCGTCGTTACTTTTAATTAAGCCATAACATCAGGAAGGAAAAGACATACTTGTGCTATTAATACTTAACAGCACAAGTATGCAATGACAATTATGTACAGGAACGGAGTGGCCTGCACCTGCTATAAAAAAAAGTAATTACTTCTTTTTATGACGGTTCTTTCTTAAACGCTTCTTACGCTTGTGAGTAGCTATTTTATGTCTTTTTCTTTTTTTACCACAAGGCATGTTCTAATCTTTTTGTTTTTAAAAAATAATGTTGTTACTAATACTTATAATTCGTTCGGTGTTAGTTGTTGTTACTGCAGCTTTTTAATGCGTTCGTCCACTTCTTTGCTGAATTGTGGATTGTTCATCAGCCGCTTGGTTTCCAAATACCATTTCATGGCATTTTGTTTGTCGCCGTAATAAGCGTAAGCATCTGCCAGCCACGACATAGCTTCGATATTTCCAGGCTCGTGTTTTATCACTACTGGTAAACGGGTAATCGCCTTATCATATTGCCCGGAAATTACATCTCCGATGCCTAAAGCCAACTGAGCTTCCATATTCATAGAATCTTTGGCAATAACGCCTTTTAAGATTCCCACACCTTTCATTGTTTGTTGTCCGTCACCCGCTACGCCTTTGCCTAATATATAGGTAGAACCCAGCTCCACTTTCAAACTATCGTTGTTCGGATTTAACTCAATTGCCTTGTCAAATAACTCGATTGCCGCTCCGGCTTTCCAACTTCTTTTAGGCAAATCTGCTTCGCCTCGCAGGTTATCTAAAATTAATCGGGCTGCAAAGGTGAGGTTTTTTTCAGTATTTACCAACTTAGATGCTTCGGCAATATAATAATCGTATAATAAATCGTCTTTTGCAGAGTCGAGCCAAAAGGCTGCCAGCTGTTTGTAATCGTCGGTTTGCTGGGCTTTTAAATCGCCGCGGCTGATATTGTTTTCCAAAGCGGCTACATAGCCTGTTTGGCTTACTGTCAGTTTTTGCTTAGCTGTTTGCAGGTAAGTATCAATGCTAAATGCAGGCTCCGCCTGAGCCGCCGCCGGAAGAGCGGGAGCTTGTTTTTTCTCCACCGTTTTACCGAAAAAGAATAAAGAGAGTAATAAGGCTGCGCCTGCCCCCGCAAGAATCAGTTGTTGCTTCACACGTATAAATTGAGGTGCAAAGTTACATTAGTTCTCCTCGTCTGTATCGGGAATATCTTCTAATTTTTTATTTTTTACTTCCCGTACAAATTCCTTGGCAGGTTTAAAAGCCGGAATAAAGTGTTCCGGAATAGCAACTGCTACATTTTTTTTAATGTTGCGACCGATTTTTGCAGCACGTTTTTTTGTAATAAAGCTGCCAAACCCACGGATATAAATGTTTTCGCCGGCAATCAACGATTCCTTGATTTCTTTTAACATGGTTTCCAGCGTTACCATTACATCTACTTTTGGAATGCCTGTTTTGTCAGAAATCTTGGTAATTAAATCTGCTTTACGCATAATAGCAAGTTTATTTTAAAGAAAAGTAAAACAAATAAATGGAATATGCAACATTACGGGTTGATTATCAGCCGCTAATAACATTTAGATAAGATATTATTAAATTTGATAACATACATATTTATTTGATTATCAAGTTGATTTACGATAATTAAAATAAAATGGGCTGTCATTTTTATTTAAAGGAAATTTGGAAAAATGAAAGAAGTAGATAACAAAAATCAATTTTTCAGGAAACAATTGCTTGACTGGAACGCAGAGCATAACCATCGGGATATGCCCTGGAAGGGAGAGAAAGATCCATACAAAATATGGCTGAGCGAAATTATTCTGCAACAAACAAGAGTAGAACAAGGCCTGGCTTATTACAATCGTTTTATAAAAACCTTTCCAACCGTTCATCATTTAGCCAAGGCTCCGGATAACACTGTTTTTAAATTATGGGAAGGATTAGGGTATTATACAAGATGTAAAAACCTGATTGCTTCTGCAAAATATATCTCTGTCGAATTGAAAGGAAAGTTTCCGGATAAGTATGAGGATATATTAGCATTGAAAGGAATTGGTCCATATACCGCTGCGGCTATTGGTTCCTTTGCTTTTAATTTACCCCATGCTGTAGTAGATGGAAATGTGTTTAGAGTATTGGCAAGATATTTTGGAATTGAAACAGCAACGGATACTACCGAAGGAAAGAAACTATTTACCAATTTGGCCAATGAGCTATTGGATAAAAAAACACCGGGTATTTATAATCAGGCACTGATGGATTTTGGCGCCGTAATTTGTAAGCCGCAGCAACCGCTTTGCCATGAATGTCCGCTACAAAAAACATGTACAGCTTATCAGCATGATTTAATCAATGTATTGCCGGTTAAAGAAAAAACAATCATTAAAAAACCAAGATGGCTTTATTATTTTATTGTTGAGCATAACGGTAACGTGTATGTGCGTAAACGGACTGGAAAAGATGTTTGGCAAAATCTGTATGAATTTTTCCTTGTTGAAAATGAAAAGGAATTATCATTGAAAGAAATAGAAAAATTAACTGTTCTTAAAAAAGCGATTGGTAAAATTCAATTTGAATTGATAGATATTTCTAAAATATACAAGCAGGTGCTTAGCCATCAGATTATTTACGGGCAATTTATTAAAGTGAAGATTTTATCAGAACTTGAAATAGATGGCTTTGAAATTGTTGGCAAAAAGAAATTAAAAACATTGCCTTTTCCGAAATTGATTAATAGTTATCTGGAGGAATAAGAAAGTTTTTATGCACGATTCTTATTAATAAAATTTGGCCATGCGAAAGCTAGATATTAAATTGTGCTAAAATTATTAGCAGATGAAAATAGTTTCATTTTTTGCCGGTGCCGGTGGACTAGATTTGGGTTTTGAGAAAGCAGGCTTTGATGTTATTTGGGCAAATGAATATGATAAAGATATTTGGAAAACATACGAAGCAAACCATAAAAAGACTTTTTTAGATAAGCGTAGCATTGTAAATATCCCTTCGGATGAAGTGCCGGATTGTGATGGGATTATTGGCGGTCCACCTTGCCAAAGCTGGTCGGAAGCCGGATCTAAAAGAGGAATTGCCGATAAAAGAGGACAGCTTTTTTACGAATTCATGCGGATATTGGCAGATAAAAAACCGAAGTTTTTTTTGGCAGAAAATGTATCGGGGATGTTATTGCCTGCGCATAAAGAAGCGCTGGCAAATATTAAGCAACTGTTTACAGATATAGGGTATGATTTATCTTTTCAATTATTAAACGTATCTGATTTCGGAATTCCTCAAGATAGAAAACGGGTTTTCTTTGTTGGTTATAGAAAAGATTTAAAATTGAAATTTCAATTTCCCACACCAACAACGCTTACAAAGAAAACAACACTCGAAAAAACAATTGGCGATTTAAAGGATAATGTATTGCCTGCAAAAGAAGGCAACTATACCAATGGAAATAATTGTGTTGTAAAAAACCATGAGTATATGACGGGCGGCTTCTCTTCTATTTTTATGTCGAGAAACAGGGTACGTTCCTGGGATGAAGTTTCGTTTACAATACAGGCAGGAGGTCGTCATGCTCCTATACATCCGCAAGCACCTAAGATGGATTTTATTAAACAGGATGTTCGTGCATTTGCAAAAGGCAAAGAGAAATTATATCGTCGTTTATCTGTACGTGAATGTGCCAGAATACAAACCTTCCCGGATAATTTTATCTTTCATTACAATAACCTCGTTGCCGGTTATAAAATGATTGGCAATGCGGTGCCCGTTAAAATGGGAAAGATTTTAGCGGAGAAAATTAAGGAGGATTTGAGTGGTTTGAAAGTTGGTAAAAAAATAGCGAAGAAGAATTTTTTGAATGGGGATTTGGTGAGAGAAAGGATGTTGGAGATTGTGAATGCGACGGAAGTTTAAAATCCGTATGCAACAAACCTGTCTTTATAAATCCCTTTTTCAATTTTCCATATTACTTCGTAAGCACCTGCACCATCACTATTCATTGATTGTATATAAAAAATATCGTTCTTTTCATCGTAGTTTACTTGTGTTTTATCTAAATTCATTTCAGTGAAGTCAAATAGATTAGCAATGGCTTTTTTAGGCAACACTACTTTCTTTGTGCCAATATAAATTTCAATTGATTTGTATTCGCTTTTGGGAATCTCTCCATCTGTACCCCAATATTTTTCACCATTTACATATTCAAGTTGATCCTTATTTTCTTTAGAGAAACTTAACTTATATTTTTCTTTATTGAATTTTTGCTGTGTAACAACAATCCTGATGCTGTCTTTACCTAAAGTAACCTTCGTCTTTTCTTTTAATAAAATCGGGATTGCTTTGTAGTCAGAAATGTTTTTCAATTTGCTTTTGTAAACATAGCCATTGCATTCATTTTTATTTTTTGTGTAATCAATATTTTCCCAATTCCCTTTTGTCTCTAACCAATAAACTAAATGCCCGTTTTCTAATGTGTCAATTATATTATTTCCCTTTTCTGCCGAGCTTCTGATATTGCAGGATCCATCTTTATCATAAATTATTGCAAATTGCCCCAATACAATATTTGAAATCAAAGCCCAGCAAATCGTAAGTAATATTTTCATTTCATGAATTTTAAAAACTGCCATTGTGTTTTCAAATATACATAACGGTTTAATGTTAGAAAAGGAGTAGCCAGCACAATACCTATGGTCAATTAACCCACAAAGCAGATTCTAAAAATATCTTTCCCCACTCCCGAAAAATCCCTAAAACACGCCTAAAACAAAAAATTAATCTTTAAATTTGTTAAAACCAGTTTGGCTCTACATAACAGACCTAAAACCTTACAACATGAGAGGCGTTAACAAGGTGATTTTAATCGGAAATTTGGGCAAAGACCCGGATATCCAATTCCTGGAAGGGAATATCGGCGTGGCGAAATTTTCGTTGGCTACTACCGAAACCTACAAAGATCGCGGCGGCAAACTAATCTCTCAAACAGAATGGCATACAGTAGTTTTATGGCGTGGACTGGCTGAACTGGCTCAAAAATACCTGCATAAAGGCAGCCTGGTTTATATTGAAGGGCGATTGAAAACCAGAAGCTGGGAAGACAAAGAAGGCAATAAAAAATTTGCTACCGAGGTAGTGGGCGACAACCTGATTATGCTGGATAAACGCACCGACGGTACACAAGGACCGATGCCCGATATGGAAGGCTTAACCGGTCCGGATACAACACCCGGAGATGATGGTCCTGAAATTTTACCTTTTTAATATTACATTTGGGTTCGCTAAGCAAGCTGTAAAGGCTGCTTTTGCAAAATTGTTCATTAAAACACACTGCTTTGGATTATCATTCGGCATTTAATTTACTCGTTATTACTCCTTCAGCCTCGGCTGTACTTATTTTTTTGGCTGCCTTTCTCTTTATTATCTCATTTTTTGTTGCAGGTGCAGAAGTGGCGTTTTTCTCCCTTACCTACAAAGATTTGAATATGCTTAAAACCAAGCAGCAGCCTGGTTTGCGTCGCATTGTTAGCTTGTTGGAAAAGCCAAAACTGTTATTGGCTTCCATGCTTATTACCAACAGCTTTGTAAATATCGGCATCATCCTTATTTCAAATATTTTGATTGGTGGTTGGTTGGAGCCTTTGCATTTAATTGTTTGGGCAGCATTCCTAATCAAAGTAGTATTGGTAACTTTTTTATTGGTACTGTTTGGTGAAGTATTGCCAAAAGTTTGGGCTACAAACCATAAAATATGGTTTGCTTCTACGGCTTCGTTGATTATCGAAATATTTGCAAGCATTTTTTATAAACTGAGTCGCCAGTTAGTAGGATTAAGCAATAATATCGAACGCAAATTTTCTTCTAACAATTCTGCTTTAATGGATAGCAGCCAACTGGATGATGCGATTGATCTTTTGCCGGAACATGAAGCGACGGTAGAGGAAAAACAAATCTTAAAAGGCATTCGCAAATTTGGCGATACTACCGTTAAGCAAATAATGCGTACACGCCTCGACGTTAGTGGCATTGATTATGAATGTAGTTTTGATGAACTTGTAAAAAAAGTAGAAGACCTTCATTACTCCCGCCTGCCGGTTTATAAAGCAAGCCTGGATGAAGTAAATGGCGTATTGCATACAAAAGATCTTTTGCCTTACGTAAATACAACCACGGCGATTGATTTTGATTGGCGCACTTTAATCCGCCCGGTTTATTTTGTACATGAGCAAAAACTGATTGAAGATTTATTACAGGAATTCCGCAATCGCCGTATGCATTTTGCAGTAGTGGTAGATGAGTTTGGCGGAACATCCGGCATTGTTACGTTGGAGGATATTATGGAAGAAATCATCGGCGATATTAAAGATGAGTTTGACGATGAAGAAAGCATCAATAAAAAAATTGATGACCACACTTATATTTTTGAAGGCAAGACAATGATTAACGATGTATGCAAAGCAATGAGCTTACCACCTGATGTATTTGAAAACGTACGCGGAGACAGCGATTCATTGGCAGGATTGGTATTGGAAATTGCCGGCGAGTTTCCACAAGTAAATGAAGAAATAGTAAGCGGGGATTTTACATTTATTCCTTTGGAAATAAAAAGAAACCGCATTGATAAAGTGAAAGTGGTGATAAAACCTTTAGATACAGTAAGTGTCAAGTAACAAATATTAAGTTCCCAATCTGTAAGTAAAAAACAACCAATGCAATTGTATTCTTTTCTTAAAAAAAACGCAACTTACTTATTACTTATTACTTACTACTTACTACTTAACACCTCCTGCAATTCTACTTATGTTTCCAAAAAGCGGGGTTATTTTAATATCGATTTTCCTGCACGGCAATATGTAAAATTTGATAAGCCTGGTTTTCCGTACACATTTGAATATCCGGTGTACGCAAATATCATAAGAGATACAACTTACTTTGATAATAATCCTGAAGATGCCTATTGGGTTAATATCGATTTTCCTCAATTTAAAGGAAGAGTGTTTTTAAGTTATAAAACAATTGGCGGTAAATCAATCTATAAAGTAAAAGGTGCAAATGGCACTTATCGGGACTCAACCGGTACCAATCAGTTTGATAAAATGGTAGCTGATGCTTATGCCCTTACCAATAAAAATGACGTAGCTGCAAGTTCAATAAAAGATAGTTTGATCGAAACACAAAACGGAATAAGCGGCATTTTTTTTAAAGTAGGCGGCAATGCTGCTACTGCCAAGCAGTTCTTTTTAACAGACACCACCAAAAACTTTCTTAGAGGCGCTTTATATTTTAACGTAACGCCCAATGCAGACTCATTAAAACCGGTGCAGGACTTCCTGCAAAGCGATCTGGAGCATATCATCAATACCTTTCAGTGGAAGAATAAATAAAAGCTTTATTACACTAATTGAACGAATTACACTAATTACACGAATTCATACAGCAGTGTTTGTGCAAAAAGATTCGTGTAATTCGTGTAATTGTATTCATAATTCATGAACAAAAATTCGTGTAACAACTTTATACTACTTTTGCAGAGCAATGATAGCAATAGACAATATTTTAATAAGCGACGAAATTGTAAGCGAACAATTTGTCTGCGACCTTACCAAATGCAAAGGCGGATGCTGCGTAGATGGCGATGCCGGTGCTCCGCTTGAAAAAGACGAGTTGGAGAAGATTAATGAAGTGTACGATGCCGTGCTTCCTTACTTAACGGAGGAAAGCAAAGAGGAATTAAACCGCCAGGGGAAATATGTGTACGACCGTGAGTTTGGTTGGGTAACTCCAACTATCAAAAGTAAAGTATGTGTATATGGTATTGTGGATAAAGCAGGCATTGTAAAATGTGGAATAGAGCAGGCTTATCTTGATGGAAAAGTAACGTGGAAAAAACCCATCAGTTGCCACCTTTTCCCAATACGAATTAAGAAAAGCAAAAACAAGCCTACCGAATTAATGAACTATGAACCAAGAGAAGATCTTTGTTCAGCCGCTTGTAGTTTAGGTAAAAAATTAAAAGTACCGGTTTATGTTTTCTTAAAAGACTCTTTAGTAAGAAAATACGGAGAAGAATTTTACGAAGCGTTGGATGCTACCGCCAAACATATCAACAATCAAAATCCCGGCAAAGAATAATACTATAACAATGAAGAACGTTCTCTTTTCTCTTTTTACTTTTTGTGTTTTATTTTCCCTTTCCTCTTGCTCTGTAAACAATGCTAAAATAGATAATAGCTTAAAGCAATATTTTGATGCAAACAAAGTAGATGGCTGTTTTTCAATGGAGAATAATAAAACCGGCGAGATAACAGTTTACAATATGGCATTGGATACAGCCCGTACTTTACCGGCATCTACTTTTAAAATTGTAAATTCTTTAATAGGTATTGAAACCGGAAAGATTACAGATGAAAAGATGGTAATAAAATGGGATGGCATTAAACGCAGTAACGAAGCCTGGAATAAAGATATGGATATGGCAGAAGCCTTTAAAGTAAGCTGCGTACCGTATTATCAGGAAGTTGCACGCCGTATTGGAAAAGATACCATGCAGCTTTGGCTAGATAGCCTCCATTATGGCAATATGCAAATCGATACTCATATTGATAGTTTTTGGCTGGATAATAGTTTAAAGATTTCTGCTGATGAACAGCTTGGTTTGGTACAGCGTTTATATTTCAGTCAATTGCCATTTCAAAAAAGAACACAAAAAATAGTGCAGGATTTAATGGTGCAGGAAAACAATACACTTTACAAACTGTGCTACAAAACCGGCTGGGGTACCGATGAAAACAACAATCAGATTGGCTGGATGGTAGGTTGGATAGAAGAAAATATGCATCCCTATTTTTTTGTAACCCAAATAAAAACGGCGGATAAAAATATTGATATGGCAAAGGTAAGATTGGATATCACAAAGAACATCCTTACCCAATATGGATTTTTTAAAGGCAGGATGTAGTTGTCTGAATTATGATTTGTTTGATTAACATGATTCTATTGATAGCCTCATCTCGATTTAATTTTGATAAATAAGTACGCTCATCGTTAGCGAAAACAGTTTACTCGTTCCATAACTCCCTTTAAGTGCCGGGAGTTTGTATTTAACAATTTTCTTTCCCTCAACTTAATTAATTTGCTACCAAATGATTGAGTTCGAACACATAGAATATTTATGGGCATTCGTTGCTGTTATCCCAATGATAGCATTTTATTATTATGCACTTAACCAAAAGAAAAAAACAATCCGCAAAATCGGGGATGAAAAATTGGTGCAACAGCTTATTAAAGATTACAGCCCCAAAAAATTTCTTTTAAAATTTATATTGATTCTTATTGCATTTGTAGCCGGCACAATTGGGTTGGCAAATCCACGTAGTCCGCAGGGAACTACAGTTATTAATCGCAGCGGTATTGATGTAATGATAGCCCTGGATGTAAGCAAGAGTATGCTGGCGCAGGATATAAAACCCAATCGTCTGGAAAAAGCAAAACAATTAGTATCTAAGCTAATGGATAAATTGCCCAATGACAGAATTGGTTTGGTAGTATTTGCGGGCAAAGCGTATTTACAAATGCCATTGACCATTGATCATGCAGCAGCCAAAATGTTTTTATCATCCATATCAACCGATGTGGTGCCAACACAAGGAACTGTATTTGGAGATGCATTAAAAATGAGCGCAGCTGCTTTTAATACACAGGAGAAAAAATACAAATCAATAATACTGATAAGCGATGGAGAAGACCATGATGAGAATGCTATTAAAATAGCAAAAGCTGTGGCAGATGAAGGTGTAATGATAAACACAGTCGGCATTGGTTCTCCCGATGGCACTACGATAACCGACCCTGAAACCAATGAAGTAAAAAAAGATGCAGATGGCAATATCGTTATTACCAAATTAAATGAAGAAGAATTAAAATCGATTGCGACCAGCGGCAATGGCATCTACCAACTTTTTCAAAGCAATAATACGGATGATGTGGCGTCTGCTTTAAATACACAACTAAAACAAATGGGGCAAAAAGCGATTCATGAAAACTCGGCAGATAGTTATGAAAATTATTTTATGTTTTTTTTGATCATAGCATTGCTGGCTTTATTGGCAGAGTTTTTTATTGCTGAAATAAAACCCCGCAATCTTATAACAAAAAAAATGCGGACGGTAACAGCAGTTGTTGCTATTCTATTCTGTTGCCATTTTAATTCGTATGCACAAACGGGTAATCAATTCATTCAAAAAGGGAATGAAGCTTATAAAAATAAAAACTACGATTCGGCAATAGATAATTACAAAAAAGCAATTGAAAAAAATCCAACAGACGAAACCGCACAATATAATTTGGGTAATGCATTATACAAAGCAGGTAAAAACAAAGAAGCACAGGAAGCGTTTAACAATGCTATAAAAAACAGCCAATCCACTACTAATAAAGCCAATGCGTGGTATAATAATGGAGTGGCGTTACAAAATAATAACCAACTGCCGCAATGTATCAATGCTTATAAACAGGCTCTACGCCTTAATCCGGATGATGATGATGCCCGGAGGAATTTGCAGAAAGCATTATTAAAACAAAAGCAACAACAGCAGGATAAAAAAGACCAAAACAAACAAAATCAGGATAAGAAAAATCAGGACCAGCAAAAAAAGCAACAAGACAAACAAAAAGACCAGCAGCAACCGCAAGACAAACAAAATCAGGATAAGCAAAGCCAGCAACCAAAAATGTCTAAACAGGATGCAGAAGAAAAACTGAAAGCCCTGATGCAGCAGGAAAAGAATTTGCAGGATAAAATGAAACGGGTAAATGCAGCTACACCGGATAAGCCGGAGAAAGATTGGTAATATCAAATAAAACCCATGCGGAATATCTTCCCACTTGCGCTTATTATGTTGATTGCCTGCAATCAAAACCGCAAGGATATTGTTGCGATACATAAACCTGCGGATAAAAATTTTACAATCAATATACTGCCGTACAAAGGTTTTGATACAGCATTATTGCCTATGATAAAAAATGAAATTGAAAGTTTTTATCACTGCAAGTGTACTTTTTTAACCGAAGCAGATTTACCATCCTTTGCTTTTTATGCACCCCGTAACCGTTATAAAGCCGATAGCCTTTTAAGTTTTGAAAATCGTTTTGCGGATAAAAACAATATCGTTATCGGACTTACCAATAAAGATATTTCAACCAGGAATAACGATATACCCGATTGGGGTATTTTAGGCTTAGGCGTTTGTCCGGGAAGTACTTGTGTTGTTTCTACATACCGCATAGAAAAATCTTCAACATCAACGACTCAATTTAAAGAACGACTTATAAAAATCATCCTGCACGAGCTGGGGCATAATTTTGGCTTGCCGCATTGTACCAACAATCCTGAATGTTTGATGACTGCAGCAGAAGGAAAAATTGCGCAGGTCGACAGAGAAAAGAAATGGTTATGCGATAAATGCCGCAAAAAGCTTGATAATTAATTTACAGTAGGGCTTGTTACCTTTGCAAAATAATATGAATAACATGTACTGCGAAAGCATCTCCCAATACAAACGCCTGAAGACCCGTGAAGTAAAAATCGGCAATTTATTATTAGGCAATAATAATCCGATCCGTGTGCAAACAATGACCACCACGGATACAATGGATACAATGGCAACCGTTGAACAATCTATCCGTTGCATAGAAGCTGGTGCAGAATTGGTACGCATTACAGCACCCTCCAAAAAAGAAGCAGAGAACTTATTAAATATAAAAAATGAATTGCGAAAAAGAGGGTACACTACACCGTTAGTAGCCGATATTCATTTTACACCCAATGCTGCCGAGATTGCTGCTACGATTGTAGAAAAGGTAAGAGTAAACCCCGGCAATTATGTTGACAAGAAAAAATTTGAACAGATAGAATATACCGATGCTGAATATGCAGAGGAAATAGAACGTATTCGTGAGCGCTTTACGCCATTGGTAAAAATTTGCAAAGAACATGGAACAGCGATGCGTATCGGTACCAATCATGGTTCATTAAGCGATCGTATTATGAGCCGCTTTGGAGATACGGCGATTGGCATGGTAGAAAGTGCCATGGAATTTTTACGTATTGCAAGAAGCGAAGATTATCACAATATAATCCTCAGCATGAAGAGCAGTAATCCATTGGTAATGGTACAAGCCTATCGTTTGTTGATTAACCACATGATGGATGAATTTGGAGAATGTTATCCATTGCATCTGGGCGTTACAGAAGCTGGCGATGGTGAAGACGGAAGGATAAAATCAGCAATAGGTATTGGTACTTTATTGGAAGATGGCATTGGAGATACAATCCGTGTAAGCTTAACGGAAGATCCGGAATTTGAAATTCCTGTTTGTAAAGATTTAGTGAATAGATATAAAGGAAAAGGCACAAGCCAAAATGATCAAGGTACAAGTGATGCTGGTTTAAACAAGCTTCCTTATTCTCCTTTTGAATACAAACGCAGGGAAACCGTTGCAGTTGATAATATAGGCGGGCATCATGTTCCGGTTGTTGTTGCAGATTTTATGGAGGCTCAAACCATTGTCCATCAAGACTTACAGGCGATTGGTTATACATATAATGAACAAACCGATAAA
>Ga0206858_1109_pt1 | contig 21992 bp, 23 predicted proteins | sample Alteio_BWOrgCont_46_FD_152622 | JGI IMG/M metagenome (GOLD analysis project Ga0206858, IMG submission 152622) | Enriched cells from forest soil in Barre Woods Harvard Forest LTER site, Petersham, Massachusetts, United States -... | ecosystem: Environmental > Terrestrial > Soil > Temperate forest >... | reverse complement strand
TGCCGGCTTGAAACAGGCCGCACCCACCAAATACGTGTACATATGCAGTATTTAAAACACCCCTTATTTAATGATGAGGTATATGGTGGAGATAAAATATTACGTGGCACAGTCACAGCAAAGTACAGTAAGTTCGTTGAAAACTGTTTTAAAATATTGCCCCGCCAGGCACTTCATGCTATGTCCTTGGGTTTTACACATCCCAGCACAGGCAAAGAGATGTATTTTGAATCGCACCTACCCAATGATATGGAGAAGGCGATTGAAAAATGGAGAGCCTATACTTCTTCATAAAAGAAATATTAATTTTGAAGCCGCTCCGCCAAAGGCGGATGTAATATTCACAAAATATGCGGCTGTTTTTAGTTTCAATTACCTCATTTTTACTTACTATTCAAGCTATGGGGCAAAATACCCTGCCCGACTCTATCCTGCAAACAACAGGATTTACCAATAAAGCGGAAGCCCAAAATATATTGAAAGACAGCGTAAAAGAAGGTAAGTGGTGTGAATATATGGACAATAACGGTAATATCACCAACGATGCAAATGCGCCACTTTACAGCCTTACTTTTTACAGAGGGGGCCGGCCTGCCGGACTAGAAAGGGTTTATTATAAAAATGGGAAAATACAAGGTGAACTACCCTATGTAAAAGGCAAGCTAAATGGGCAATATAAAAGGTATTATGATAACGGAAAGATATATGTATCCATTCCTTACGTAAATGGGAAAGAAAATGGCGTAGCAAAACTCTATTATAAAAGCGGGGCATTGCTGAAAGAAGCACCCTGTAACAATGATAAAATAGACGGGATTGTGAAAATATACTACGAAAGCGGAAAATTAAATCAGGAAGAAACCTACACCAATGGTATAATAAACGGGTTAGTGAAAGTATATTACGAGAATGGTAATGTATTGAGTGAAGCCCCTTTTTCAGATAATAAAAGAAACGGATTATATAAATGGTACTATGAAAGCGGAAAACTGCAGGGGGAAGTTAATTATAAAGATAGCCTGGAAGAAGGTGTAGCAAAAGAGTATTATGAAAATGGGAAAATACAGAAAGAGGTTCTTTGCGTAAATGGTAAAAAAAATGGAATCGGAAAAGAATACTATGAAAGCGGACAAGTAAAGGGCGTGTGCCCTTATGTTGATGATATGAAGGATGGAATAGATAGCATATACGATGAAGCTGGAAAATTAAGCGGGATATTCCCTTATAAGCAAGACTCATTGAACGGGGTGGAAAAACTATACTATGCAAGTGGTGCAGTGGATATGGAAATACCATATAAATCGGAAGAGAGAGATGGTATTGAAAAAGAATATTACGAAAACGGAAAACTAAAGAGCGAAACCCCATACAAGGACGACGAAATAAGCGGAGTCATAAAATTTTATGATGAAGATGGCAACATCAAACAGTAGTGATAGACTAAAATCTACCGTTTGGAGTATATAATAAGCACTCTATTCTTTGGTAAGTAATGTCAACTCAAAAAATAAAAAAACAGTCTTTCGGATTAAAAAACAAGCAGATTACAAAGGGCGTTTTGCCGTCTTTTAATCAAACACCGGATAATCAGCAAAGATTCATTTTGTTTGGCATTCTTATTATTACGGCAATTGTATATGCCAACTCGTTGGGCAATAATTTCATTGAAAATTATGACGACAATAAATATATCATTGATAACAATCTTATACGACATCTGAATTGGAATAATCTAAAGATACTATTTTCAACTTTTTATTTATCAAATTATCATCCTTTTACACTATTGTCTTATGCTATAGAATATAAATTCTTTGGCCTAAACCCATTTGTTTTCCACCTCACCAATTATATTCTCCATTTGGCTAATACGCTATTAGTCTACCTTTTCTTGAAAAGATTTACGGGTAAGTTTTTGGTTGCAGCTATTGCTTCTTTGTTTTTTGGAATACATCCTATGCATGTTGAATCTGTGGCCTGGATTGCAGAAAGGAAAGATATGTTATATACTTTCTTTTTTCTTTTATCGCTTAATTCTTATGTGAAATATATGACAAACGGAAACAAAAAATCTTGCTTAGTATGGGCATTTATTTGGTTTCTATTATCGTTATTGTCAAAATCGGCGGCTATCTGCTTACCTCTTGTGCTTTTATTAATAGACTACTACTGTAATAAAGAAATATCATGGAACACATTAATCCGTAAGATTCCATTTTTTATACTCTCGCTGTTTTTTGGAATATTTGCCATTTTTTCACAATATAGCACGATACAGATAAGTCCATCTTTTGGTATTCTAGATAGAATTTTCCTGGTCAGTCATTCTTTGATTTTTTATTTAATAAATGCCTTTGCTCCTTTTAATCTCAGCATTATACATGGTTATCCGGTAAAATTAAATAACCTTCTTCCTATTGAATACTATTTAGATTTCCCACTTTTATTATTGTTGATATGGGGCGTATATAAAGCAGGTAATTTTAAGCGTGAATTGCTATTGGGTATATTATTCTATTTTATCACTATCGTTTTCGTAGTGCAAATTATTCCGGTAGGCCGGAATATAGTATCAGAACGATATTCTTACGTTCCATACATTGGCATCTTTTTTATTTTTGGTCAGTTCTTATCCCACGTCAAAGAAAATAAATTCACTTTCAGCAACCGGATAAAATACTCCGTTCCCTTTATTCTTATACTGCTTTTTAGTTTATTCTCTTTTCTTACCTATCAACGCAACAAAGTGTGGAAAAATGGGGAGGTCTTATTCACAGATGCGATGAATAAAGCGCCGCAAGATGGATTTATTTGGTATGCACTCGGAAACAGTAAATATGACAAAGGAGACTATAATGCGGCTTTATTTGATTTTAATAAAAGTGAAATGCTGGGATATAATGATAAGGATTTGTATTATAACAGGGGTATTTTAAAAGACAATGCTGACGATTTTAAAAGTGCTGTTGCTGATTATACAAAGGCCATTGAAGTAGCACCGGCATATATTCCCCCTTACTATAACCGGGGCTTAAGTTATTATAAATCAGGTGACTTTACAAATGCCATAATTGATTTTACTCATTTATTGAAACTCAATCCCAATGATACATTGGCACATTCTGCTCGTGGTTTTGTAGAACTAGATATGCGAGATTATGCTAATGCAGTTGCCGATTTTAGTAAAGACATTGAGATTAACCCCAATACTCCTAAATACTATTTTCAACGGGCTAACGCAAAATATGGATTAAAAGATTACCGGGGAACACTATTAGATATCAATAAAGGATTAGAGTATATACCCAATGATCCGGGAGCTTTGTTCAGACGTGGTGCTGCAAAATACTACCTAAATGAGAAAGATAGCGCTTGCAAAGATTGGATATTGGCACAAAAATATGGAAGTACCCAAGCCTCTTCTGCATTGAATACATTTTGTAAATAATAAAAAACATAGATTAAAACCTTTTCAAATACTTTGCGTATAAGAAGTAAGACACTCCTATTATGCTAGATAAATTCCTCGATTATCTCCGTTTTGAGCGGAATTTCTCAAAGCATACCATCTTATCATATCAAAATGACTTAGAGCAGTTTGCAGCCTTCTTGAAAAGGACCTACGAAATAGAAAAAAGCGAGGAAGCCACCACCGGTATGATCCGTTCCTGGATGGCTGAAATGATGCAGGAAAAATTATCTGCAAGGAGTGTTATTCGCAAAGCCTCGGCTTTAAGAACCTTTTACCATTTTCTTTTAAAAGAGGGCATTATTACCCTTGACCCCATGGTGAAAATAGCCTCTCCAAAAATGCCCTCTCGCCTCCCCGTTTTTGTTACACAGAAGGATATTGGCGTATTGTTCAAGGATATAGAGTTTCCTAAAACATTCAACGGAGTAAGAGACCGGCTCATTATGGAAATGTTTTATGCAACCGGCATACGGCTTTCTGAATTGATTACGATGAAGGAAGCCAATGTGAATATTTATAACTTAACGATAAAAGTATTCGGGAAAAGGGCAAAAGAGCGCATAATACCTATTCCCGGCATTATAAAAGAATATATCTCAGCTTATCGTGCCGAACGCAATAAGCTTGGTTTAAAAGGAGAATACTTTTTTGTAAGCGAAAAAGGCCACGCACTATATGAAAAACAAGTATATTTGATAGTGCACAACTATTTAGGAATGGTTACTACCCTCCACAAAAAAAGCCCCCATGTATTACGGCACACTTTTGCTACTCACCTCCTTGATAACGGAGCCGATATTAATTCTGTTAAAGAATTATTGGGCCATGCAAACTTAGCTGCAACTCAGGTTTACACACATAATTCGCTCGAAAAACTGAAAAGTGTTTACAAACAAGCGCATCCACGAGGATAAGATAACAAACCCAATTTATAACTACAAAGACAAGAAGCTATGCAAATTAAAATTCAATCCATCCATTTCGATGCTGACAAGAACCTGCTCGAATTTATTCAAAAGAAAATAGACAAACTAGGCCATTATTACGATGGCATTATGGGCGGCGAAGTATTTCTGCGCCTTGAAAAGGCGGAGGATAGCCAAAATAAAATAGCCGAAATAAAGCTGCAAATGCGCACCGGTGATCTGTTTGCTAAAAGGCAATGCAAAACCTTTGAAGAAGCAGTAACTGAAAGTGCCGAAGCACTCTCCATGCAAGTAAAAAAGCATAAAGAAAAAATTAAGGGGAATTAAGAGAACTGTATTATTTTGCAGGGCTTAGCGGCAATATATTCCACCTATGAATATAACTCATCGCTAAGGTTGTATATTTGCGTCCAAAACATACCCTGCATTTGAAAAAAACTATTATTACTGTTCTCCTATTCTTGTCGTATATATTCTGTTTTGCTTCCGGAGGAGATAGCACTAAGCATAAAAAAAACGACAACAAATTAGAATTGAGGCCGGTGCCCGTAATATCCTATGCCCCTGAAACCCGTTTGCTTTTTGGAGTAGGCCTTTTGACTCCTTTCAAATGTTCAGATGACAGTGTTACTAAACATAGCCTCATAGCAGCATACGCCGTATATTCTCAAAACAAGCAGGACTATATTTATATTCCATACCAGATATATACCAAGAACAACAATTATTATATTGAAGGGGAGGCTGATTACTATAACTACAGCTATTACTATTGGGGCATTGGAGAAAACAGGGTTCCGCAGGAACTATATAATGTGCGCTTCCCGAGAATATCCGTTAATGCTTACCGGAAAATACTTCCCCATTTTTATGCGGGCCTGGACTATTATTTGGAAGATGACGTGATGGGTACTACACAACCCGGCGGGTCTCTGGCTGCCGATACAGCAGCCGGAAGTAAAGGAAGCTTAAACTCTGGAGCCGGTGTGGACTTATTGTACGATACCAGGGACAGCATATTTTTCCCGCGCCATGGCTGGTATATAAAGGCAACATCATTTTTTAACGCCCCGCAGTTTGGCGCCAATTTTTCTTATAATAAAGTAGTTACCGATATTTCCTGGTATCATCAACTTGCCGACCCTGTAGTGCTTGCAGTAACCCAGCATAACCAATTTACATGGGGAGATGTTCCATTCAACCAGCTTGCATTGGTGGGCGGAACCCGGCAAATTCGCGGTTATTATATGGGGTATTACCGGGATGATGTACTTAGCTATCTGCAAGCCGAAACAAGGGTTCATTTAATCGGCAGATTTGGATTTGATGCTTTTGGAACTACCGCATTTTTGGGGAACTATCATACATTTCCCGAAACTCCTAAGCCCATTTATGCCGGAGGAGTAGGTATTCGTTACAACTATATAAGAAGCCGGCATATTAATGTAAGGGCTGATATAGGATTTGGGGTAACAAGTGAATACTACCTCACTATTCAGGAAGCTTTTTAAAAATTTACTTTTTATTGGCAGAGAATTTCACGCGTAACATTGCTGCTACTTTTTTATCAATGGGAAAGGTGAATTGCTCTTCCGAAATAGCATTCAAAGGGATTTGCCGAAAACTAATTGCACCGTCTTTTACTTCATCAAAGTCAAATGATTTTTGCTTGATAGGTAGGGTGAAAGGTGAGTGTGTTTTTATTAAATAATAGATACTGATTACTTGCGCATGCGCATTAAATGCCGAAACCTGGAAGAAATCGGTGGTATAAAAATGTTCGGTTACCTCTACTTCCATATTTGTTTCTTCCATCATTTCACGCTTTATGGCATCAATAGTTCCCTCTCCAAATTCCAGGCCACCACCGGGAAATTTTGTAATATACTTACCTTTTATCAACTCATCAGAAACAAGTACATTTTGATGCCCGTCAATTAAAATTCCGTATACTCTTACATTAAACGGATAGCTCATAATGCTTCAAATAGTGGGATGAAATTAAACAAAAAATGCAGGAGAATTTCCCCTGCACTTTCTAAACCATTAAAATTTAAATTAAGGCATTATAAAGGAGCCCGGGTTAAGCGAGGTAGCGCTTACCGCAGTGTAAACAAGATTGTCCGACGCATAATCCGTATAATCTCCATATGTGTAATTAACAGCTGCTCCATAAACAGCAACATAGGCAGTACTGCCCGCCGGAAAGAAAGCATCAAGGGTAGTTAAAGGTAATAGAATAGTATACCTGGTGGCATTGGCAGGAATATTAGCGGCTACAACAAATGAATACGAACCGGGCATCGATGCATTAACAGATGCAGTGGTTCCAACGTATGCAAGAACGGTTGTTACCCGGGTATTGGGCGCAATAAGCGTTCCTTTTACATACACATCATTGATCCCTATGGAATCATAGCCGGTAGCAGCATATAAATTAGGGATGGCTGCAAATTTAAGGTCATAGGTACGTGTACCCCCTGTAAAAACTATACCCTGATTTGTTTTGAACATTCCATAACCGGGACATTCGCCAACTAAATTATAAGTACCCGTTTGAGCAGTGGTTGAATATATTCCAGCATGATTTGCATTCACCGAGTCAACTTCCGAGCCGGTAGTAGTATTGTACAATAATACAGATACGGTTGAATCGAGATTAGCTACAGGGTCTCCGTATGCGTCATATAAAAATACATAACCGGTAACAGTATTGGTAAGAGTTGGACCTGCAGGACCGGTAGCTCCATTTGCACCAGTGGCGCCCGTAGGTCCTTGTTGTCCGGTTTTAGTGCAGGAAACAAATGCAAATATTCCTGAAATTAATAAGTAAACGGAACGTTTTTTCATGATAAAATTTTTGTTTTAGGCTTGTTAGACGTTAACCAGAATTTAAAGTTTAATATTATAAATAATTACACTGTTAAAATTTCTTTTTCCTTGCTTTCAGAGTGTTTATCACTTTGAACGATATATTCATCGGTAAGTTTTTGGGCCTTTTCTTCCCCTCCTTTTACTTCATCTTCCGGCATCCCATCTTTTAAAAGCCCTTTCAGTGCTTCATTGGTTTCTTTACGTATGGTACGTATGCTAACCTTACAGTTTTCCGCTTCTACCTTCACCTTTTTCACCATTTCTTTCCTTCTTTCTTCAGTAAGTGGAGGGAAAGAAAGTCGAATAAGATTTCCGTCGTTTTGAGGTGTTACTCCCAGGTTGGCAGCCTGCAATGCTTTGTCAATAGCCTCGAGGGTAGATTTGTCCCATGGCTGAATAACGAGTGTACGGGCATCTTGGGAATTAATATTGGCAAGAGACTTCAACTGGGTTCGGCTTCCATAAGCTTCTGCCATTATATTTTCAAGCATAGCGGGGTTTGCCCTTCCGGCGCGAATTTTGGCTAATTCATTCTCCAGGTGACTAATGGCTTTTGCCATCTGGTCCTTGGCATCATCTAAAATCATTTGCATTTCTTCGTTCATATTCAAGGGTAGCTTGATTAATAATTGCAAATGTAGAAAATTTGCTTTTATCCTGAAGAAGATTGAATTTGTAATAGAAAATCATAGACTCGTGGTTAGAGATAAAAAACCACTTTAAAAAAATCGGTGGGCTGACATGTTTTGATATATATTTGCGGACCTAAAAACATTACAATGAATTTTCCCGCAGATTTAAAGTACACCAAAGACCACGAATGGGTTCGTATAAGTGGAAATGATGCCTATGTTGGCATTACTGATTTTGCTCAAGGTGAATTAGGCGATATCGTATTTATAGATATCACCACCGTTGGCCAGAACGTTGATCATGGTGCGCTTTTTGGCACGGTGGAAGCGGTAAAAACGGTATCTGACCTTTTTATGCCTATTTCAGGCAAGGTACTTGAAACAAACCCTAAACTGGAATCAAATCCTGAATTGGTAAATCAAGACCCTTATGGCGACGGATGGATGATAAAAATGTCTATTACCGATGCTGCAGGAGTAAACAATCTTCTTTCTGTAGAGGATTATAAAAAGGAAATAGGCCAATAACCGCTAAATGGCACAAGAGCTCAATATAACACAGGAGCCAATGACTCCTGAACTTAAGGAAAAATCCAGAAAGTTTTTGCTTTGGATTGGCCTTGTGAGCATAGCCATGATGTTTGCCGGACTTACCAGCGGATACATCGTGCGCCGCCAAACCGGCACCTGGATGAAGTTTGATCTGCCCTTTACCTTTTGGATAAGTACTGCCGTACTACTTATTAGCAGCATATCTATGAACTGGGTAGTTCAATCTGTAAAGAAAAATGACCTTAAAATGCTACCGAATGCAGCATTGGCTACACTTATACTTGGCTTAGGCTTTGGGGTATGCCAGTTTATTTCATGGGCCACGCTTATAGGTAAGAATATCTATTTTACCGGACCTACGAGCAGTGCTTCTGCTTCCTATCTTTATATACTTTGTGCCTTGCACCTATGCCATGTTTTGGGAGGAGTAATTGCCCTTACAGTAGTTTATTTAAAATCGCTACGGAAAAAATACAGTGCCGATAACTACTTGGGAATTAAGCTTTGTGCCATTTATTGGCACTTCCTTGATGGATTATGGGTATACTTGTTTTTGTTTATGCTCATTATGCGGTGAGAAAAATATTTTTTTTATACGGTACCAGATAAGTTAAACTTTTTAATTTTGCGCCCCAAACGGTATATTTAATTATTCAACTTAATTCAAATTATGTCCAATCAAGCTACAGCGGTTCCGTTAAGAAAAGACTGGGAAGGCGGCGTTTCACCATTTGGTGTTAGCTACGGTAAACTCTTCATGTGGTTCTTCCTTGTGTCCGATGCGCTCACATTTTCGAGCCTTCTATGTGCTTATGGGTTCATGCGCCATAAATATACGGGGCAATGGGCTCACCCTAATGAAGTATTCCATCACTTCCCATTTTTGGAAGGAAAAAATTTGCCCCTTGCTTATGTAGGTTTCATGACATTTGACCTTATTATGAGTTCGGTAACCATGGTATTGGCTGTAGAAGCCGGCCACCGCAAAAACCGCAGGCAAGTTATCATGTGGTTATTTTTTACAGTTATAGGAGGATTGATATTTGTAGGCTCACAGTGCTGGGAATGGTACCACTTTATCACAGGCCCCGAAGTGGGCGTTGATGGCTATCAAGGGGTTTTCCGAGATTATATAATGAATGGACACCGTATTATCAATCCACACTTTACCGGAGCTAATCTGGTGGTGAATTCATATACCATGTTACCCACATTCGGAGATTTCTTTTTCTGCATAACAGGATTCCACGGTTTCCACGTATTCAGTGGTGTAATAATAAATATCATAATACTTACTATGGTTGCCAATGGCATAATGGACAAGCGCGGGCACTACGAAATGGTTGAAAAAGCAGGCCTATACTGGCACTTTGTAGATTTGGTATGGGTATTTGTATTTACCTTCTTTTATTTACTATAAACACAACATTTTAAATTCAAACTGATATGTCAAGTTTTTTTGAAGAATACGAAGGATACCCGAACTATGAGAAAATGGCTGTTCATGACGAAGCCCATGGCAAGGTTGTACGCAAAAAGCTCTGGATGGTGTTTTGGATCATGCTTATTGTAACACTCTTTGAACTTTTCATAGGTTTTAAATACTCCGAAACCTTAGGCGAAATAAATAAGGAATACTTATTCATCTTCTTAACCATAGCAAAAGCATTCTTTATTGTATTTGTATTTATGCACTTGGGCGATGAAAAGAAAGCATTGAAATATGTTATTATTGCACCTTATACGTTGTTTATATTTTACCTGGCATTTATGGCTATCACAGAAGGAACATATACATCAACCATTAGGGACATTCTTAATGTAACTATGCACCAATAAGGTGAAAAGGTCCAAAAAAACTTTTTTACTTCTATTCATTCTTATTTTCCCTTCCGCTTTTTACGTTTACCTCACGGCAGGTAAAGAAAGGTCGTTTGTGCTTTTGCCCTACTATGGTCCTAAGCACCCTATAGTGGTCAACAGTAAAAAAGATACAGTTTATTACGACGTTCCCGATTTTAAGTTTGCCAGTCAAAGTGGAAATCAACTAACATACTCTTCTTTACTCGGCCGGATTTGGGTTTGCTGTTTTGAACATTTAAACGATACTAAACTTGCTCCCTCACAGGCCGTATTAATGAATAGGATAGAAAGCCGAACTGACTTAGACAGTACATTAAGGTTACTAACCTTTGCCCTTGATTCCGAAAGCACAAAAAGCCTTGCCACTTATGCCCAAATGGTTCATGCCGGAAAAAGACAATTCTTTTTAAGCTCAGGTACCGAAAAAATGAGTGATTTTGCTACTAATGCTTTTTACCGGCCTGTTGATTCATCTACAAAAGATGGCTTTATCCACTTCTTTCTCGTAGACAGAGAAGGCCATATTCGTGGTATATACAATGGACTTCACGTAAAAGACATAGACGAATTGATAGATAACATCAGTATGCTGGAAGCAGCCTATTATGTAAAGCAGAATAGAGAAGACGGCAAGAAAGGCGATGATGACGGCGGCGCCATGTAGTATTCAATATCTTACGCATTTCTTAAGGTATGCTATCTTTGCGGAATGACAGAGGAGAAGCCCAAGAAGAGTTTTCTTAAAAGACTTCAGACAAAGTATATTTTCATTGTCCGTAATGAGGAAAATTTTGAGGTGAAATTTACTATCCGGGCGTCTTTTGCTACCCTTGGATTGATTACCGGCGGATTAAGTGTTGTTTTAATTGCACTTGTAACCAGCTTGGTAGCATTTACTCCCTTGCGGGAATATATTCCTGGATATGCTGATGTAAATGTCCGTAAAGATATATTATATCTAAGCCTTAAAACAGATTCACTGGAACAGGCTTTACAGGAACGTTCAGACTATATTAGAAACATCAGGCGTATCCTTAGCGATTCCACCGATATAGACACTTCGAAAACAGCCCGAAGAGATACCGCTTCATCCAGGCACAACAAAACGCTTATTCCGCCTTCGCATGCCGATTCCATTTTAAGAGCAGAAGTGGAATCACAAAACCCCTATAACGTATCTATGGGTGGCGATAGGGATAAATCAGGCAGTAGTTTGAATGACTACTTCTTTTTTGCTCCATTGAAAGGCATAATTACCAATGGATTCAACCCTGCGGGAAATCATTATGGGGTAGATATAACATCTAAAGAAAATGATGCCGTAAAAGCCACCTTGGACGGAACTGTTGTTCTTTCTACCTGGACACTTGCAACAGGCAATGTTATCATCATTCAGCATAAAGATAACATCATATCGGTATATGAGCATAACTCGGTATTAATGAAAAAATCAGGCGATCATGTAAAAGCCGGCGATGTGATTGCCATAGTAGGTAATTCAGGTGAATTAACCACCGGGCCGCATCTCCACTTTGAGCTTTGGTATCAAGGCAGCCCGGTAAATCCTATAGATTATATTACTTTTTAATCAGGCATTATTTTCCTCAAGCATATTTCGAAGATAAAATTGCAGCTGATAAACCCCTACAATATTCACCCCCTTCACCCTATCTTCATATAATCTCCCGTATTTAACACCCTTGTTATTTAACAAGGGAAATGAGCAATGAAATAAACGATAGCGATTTATTAGAGATGTTCCGTATTGAAACCAGCCGGAATCATGCCTTTCATATCCTTGTAAATAAGTACCAAAAACGCATTTACTGGCAAGTACGCCGCATTATTATTGACCATGATGATGCCAATGACGTAGTACAGAATGTATTTATCAAGGTTTGGAAGAATTTGGGTAATTTTAAAGAGGCCTCCAGCCTTTATACCTGGCTATACCGCATAGCCACCAACGAATCCCTCACCTTTCTGAAACAAAAAAAGGCCAATATGTTTGTCCCTTTTGATAGCGTTTCAAGCTCCCTTTCGCGTAAATTGGAGGATGACCCCTACTTCACCGGTGATGCAATACAAAAAAAGCTGCAAAAAGCCATACTTACACTCCCTGATAAACAGCGTATTGTATTCAATATGAAGTATTACGAAAATATTAAGTACGAGCAAATGTCTCAAATTCTTGATACCTCGGTAGGGGCGCTGAAAGCATCTTACCATCATGCAGTGAAGAAAATAGAGGTATTTTTGAAAAATAATTAAACTTCCCCTTCTTAGAGGCGTCAAAAAGGGCGTATGAGCAAGATTTCAGACATATTACCGAATGATAGTTCCATTGAAAAAGAGAGCCCTTTAATCCATTCTATTTCAAGGGAAAATCCATTCTTAACACCCAAAGACTATTTTGAAACCCTTCCTTCTGAAATTATAGAAAAGTGCAGGGAAAGAGTTGAACCAAAAAATTGGGGCGAAGGTGTATTGACTACTCTGTTGGCATATAAATGGAGGCTATTGGCTTTTACAGGATGTTTGGCTTTAATCTGCCTTTTTGCACTCAATATAAATACCCGAACCATATCTTACGAAACAATGGCCAAAAACATCCCCGACAGCCTTATTGTTGAACACCTCGATAATACTATTGCAGATATTAATGTAACAACATTAGAGGATCTGCAAGAACCGGAAAGTAATTCCAAAAGCCTTACCGATTCCACCAATACAGACCAGGATATTGTTACTTATTTAATGAATACGAACGTAAATGTTTCTGATATAGTTAATGAACCATAAGCCATGAAAACAAAACATATAGTGCGGTTTTTATCATTGTTTCTTACGTTCCTGCCAATTGCCATTTTTGCGCAAGACAGAAAGGACAAAATTGAAACCATGCATATTGCATATCTCTCCCAAAAATTGAATTTAACTTCCGGCGAAGCTGAAAAATTCTGGCCCATTTATAACCAATACAAGACCGATCAGGACCAACTAAGGAAGCAACGCATGGCTGATGTAGAAGCTGTTGAAAATGCAGGCGGAGTTGATAACATGAACGATGGCCAGGTGCAAAAACTGCTGGCAGGTGAAACCGATCTTGAATCCCGTGAATTGGACTTGCGCAAACAATATCTTGTAAAATTTGAACAGGTCATTCCCATTCGCAAGGTGGCCAAATTCTTTATTGCTGAAGATGAATTTAAGAGGTATCTGCTAAACGAACTCCGCAAACGCAGGCAATAAGCCCACTCATTCCAAAAGAAATTATATTTGCAGGGAATAAAATCGCTGCATGAAGCCCGGACTTTTTAAAGTAAACATTGGTATAGCATTCTCCTCTATCAGAGGGCAGTTGCTGCGTACCATACTTACTATTATAATTATTGCAATAGGTATAACCGCATTGGTTGGAATCCTTACATCCATTACGGCAATGAAGGAAGCCATTAACAGTAATTTTTCCAGCATGGGCGCCAATACTTTCGCTGTTGAAGATAAGCAAACCGATATAAAAATTGGCAGTAAAGGCAAGCAAGCTAAAAACTACAGAAACATTTCCTACGATGAAGCGCTTGCCTTTTCCCGACAATTTGTTTTCCCTGCCGAGGTTTCCATTACTGCCGATGCTACCGACAATGCCACGCTGAAATATGAGAATGAAAAGACAAACCCCAATATTGAAGTAGACGGCACTAATGAAAACTTCATACTTACTTCGGGCTATAATTTGAGTAGTGGCAGGAATTTTTCTCCCGAAGAAATTAAAGACGGCCGAAGGGTAATCATCATCGGGCAAGACATTGTGAAAAGCTTGTTCAAAAAGCGGGAAAACCCTATTGATAAAGTAATATCTATAGGAGTTGCAGGTGATTATAAGGTTATTGGCGTACTTCAATCTAAAGGTAATAGTTTTGGCTTTGGCGGAGACAGAATTGCGCTCATGCCCATTACTGTAGTAAGAACATACACGTATTTAAGAAGTTCGGACTGGACATATACCATAAGCGTGTTGATACATAACCCTGCACTTATGAATGAAGCCGTAAGTGAGGCTACCGGCCTGTTCCGCATTATACGTAAAGATAAAATTGGCGAAGAAGAAGATTTTAGCGTTGAGAAAAGCGATGACCTTTCAAACACACTCATAAGCAAAATGGCAACCCTTACCATTGGCGCCACCGTAATAGGGCTTATAACCCTGCTGGGGGCAGCTATAGGATTAATGAACATTATGCTTGTTTCGGTAACCGAACGCACCACGGAGATCGGCATACGCAAATCAATGGGCGCCACTAAAGGTATCATACGCAACCAGTTTTTAATTGAAGCTATTGTAATCTCACAGATTGGCGGTATAGTGGGGATACTACTTGGCCTGGTAATTGGCAATGTAGTGGCAATCAATTTCGGAATTGGATTTTTAGTCCCCTGGGGATGGATTTTAGGCGCCGTATTCATTTGCCTGGTAGTGGGTGTATTTTCGGGTATATATCCTGCTATAAAAGCTTCCAAGCTCGATCCTATAGAAGCGTTGCGGTACGAATAACGAATAATAGTTATAAGTGATGAGTTATAAGCTTTCGTCAAGCAATCTCTTTTCATAATACAAAGTTAAATCACAAAAAAGTGGTTTAGTAAAAAGTCATTGACTGGAAGCAGACGGAGGTGGAAAATGCACTGCCTTTTGCTCATTTTTCCCGAAGCCGTTACGCAGCGTTACGCAGCGGTTTTTAGGGGGGTAAAAAACCGTAAAAATGATTATAAATAACTGAAAACACGGCAGTTGTGAACATTTTTATATATTATAAAAAGGGACTTTTTTTAGATATAAAATAAATAGCTTTTTTGCTAGGTTGGCCCCCTTAAAAATGCCACTCCCTAGTATTACAATTGTTATCATTGGCAAATAAAATTATTACACGAGAGTTAGCTATAGATAGTATTTATAATCTTTATACAACTAATTCATTTTTTCAATTACCTAATTAATTTGTGTATTTAAATCCCCCCAAAACCCCTCATCCTTCCCCCTTTTTAAATACTCCTTAATTTCTCATGCCTTTGTCTTGCAAAAAGTTCTAACTTTGGCAACCCTTTAATAACAGATTTGATGATAGGGTAATTTGATGATTTGATAATGAGCTACATAGTCCGCTATCAATCACCAAATTATCATATCATCAAATTATCAAATTAATAGAAATTGGAACCAACAAACATCAAAGACCCCGAGTACTTCCATAAAGTGGTCGATTGCCAGTATGCCTGTCCTGCACATACCCCTGTACCCGAGTACATCAGGCTTATAGCTGAAGGTAAGTACACCGAAGCTTATATGATCAACTGGGAATCAAATGTTTTCCCTGGCATCTTAGGAAGAACCTGCGACCGCCCCTGCGAACCGGCTTGCCGCCGCGGTAGGGTAGAAAAAGAACCTGTTGCTATCTGCCGCCTTAAAAGGGTTGCTGCTGATAACAAGGACGATGTGAAACATCTTATGCCCAAGGTTCCGACCACCAAGAACGGTAAAAAGATAGCATTTGTAGGAGCAGGCCCTGCCTCTTTAGCTACAGCCCGTGACCTTGCACCACTCGGTTATGAGCTGCATATTTTTGATGAGCTAAAAGCCGGCGGAGGTTTTATGCGCAGCCAGATACCGTCATTCCGTCTGCCTGAAACCGTGCTCGATGAAGAAGTGAATTATATTTTAGATCTGGGTGTAGTTACCCATTTTAATACCCGTATCAATAGCCTTAAAGAATTATTAGAAAAAGATTATGATGCTGTTTTTGTAGGTTCAGGCGCTCCCCGCGGACGTGACCTCGATATCCCCGGAAGACAGGAAGCAGCTAAAAATATCCACATTGGTATTGACTGGCTTGCCAGCGTAGCTTTTGAACATATCAGCAAAATCGGTAAACGCGTTATTATACTCGGTGGTGGTAACACCGCTATGGACTGCTGCCGCACCGCCCGCCGCCTTGGTGGTAAAGATGTAAAGGTATTAGTGCGCAGCCCTTTTGCCGAAATGAAAGCTTCTCCCTGGGAAAAGGAAGACGCTGCACATGAAGATATTCCAATTATTGATAACCACGTACCTAAAGCATTTATAGTAGAAAAAGGCAAGCTGAAAGGCATGACCTTTGATAAGGTAAAACCGGAATACGACGAAGCCGGAAAACGTAAATTAGTTTCTACCGGAGAGCCCGAAGTATTTGTAGAAGCCGATGATGTGCTGATTGCCGTAGGACAAGAAAATTCTTTCCCATGGATAGAACGTAACATCGGTATTGAATTTGATAAATGGGATATGCCGGTAGTGAATGCTACTACATTCCAATCTACCAACCCGAAAGTATTTTTTGGTGGTGATGCTGCCTTCGGACCTAAGAACGTAATTACTGCTGTTGCCCACGGACACTATGCTGCAGTATCTATCGACCTGATGTGCCAGGGTAAAGACATTAACGTCCGTCCTTCACCTTATACCAATCTCATCAATACCAAGATGGGAATTCATGAATGGGCCTACGATAGCCAGGTAACCCCTGATCTTCGTTACAAGGTTCCGCATGCTGAAAAGAAAATGACCTTGAAAGACCGCAAGCGCGAAGTGGAACTCGGGTTCGATCTGCCGACCGGATTTAAAGAAGCGGAACGCTGCCTCAACTGCGACGTTCAAACGGTATTCACCGAAAGTAAGTGTATTGAGTGCGATGCGTGTGTAGATATCTGTCCAACGTCATGCATCACATTTACAAAAAATGAAGATGAAAACGATTTGCGCAAACATCTGAAAGCCCCTGCAAACAATAAATCTCAGGACTTATACGTATCTAATACTTTACCAACGGCAAGGGTAATGGTGAAAGATGAGGACGTATGTTTGCACTGTGGCCTCTGTGCAGAACGCTGCCCCACCGCAGCCTGGGATATGCAGAAGTATTTATATAACACAGCAAAGGCTAGTAAGGTATGGGAACTTGCTTAAATCCCAAAAAGTAAAAATCAAGGCAACGAAAAATAAACGGATATGAAACACTTTATGAACTTTATAACTTTACAAACTTTTAACTCAATAAAAGTATGGTAGGGCTTGATAAAATAAACGACTTCGTAGTTCGGTTTGCGAATGTGAATGGCACAGGTTCCGCCAGCGCGAACCTTCTTTTTACAAAATCTATTTTCCGGATGGGATTATATGTTTGTCCCAAAAACTTTTTCCCGTCTAACATACAGGGTTTACCCACCTGGTATGAAGTGCGTGTGAATGATAAAGGCTACCTCGGCCGCCGCGATGGCATTGACCTGATGGTGGCAGTGAACGCACAAAGCATGTTAGCCGATATTAAGTCCGTTAAACCCGGAGGATATTTGTTGTATGATAGTACTAAGCCACTTCATTCCGATTATATTCGTGATGATGTAAATTACATTGGCGTTCCTATGATGGAAATGTGCAATAAAGAATTTACCGATCCACGTCAACGGTTATTATTTAAGAATATCATGTATGTAGGTGCGCTTTCTGCATTATTAGATATTGAATTCAGTGTGTTGGAAAGCTTAATATCGGAGCAGTTTGCAGGAAAAGAAAAACTGATTCCGCCTAACATCAAAGCATTAAAATTAGGTTCTGATTATATTAAAGCGAATTACAAATTTCCGCTCGATATACGCGTTGAAAGGCGCGACCTTACCAGCAACATGATCATGATGGAAGGCAATGCCGCCTGCGGATTAGGCGCTGTTTATGCAGGAGCCACTTTTGCAGCGTGGTATCCTATTACACCATCTACATCGGTTGCGGAAGCATTTGGAGATTATTGCAATGAATTGCGTATTGCTCCCGATGGCAAACATAATTTCGCCATTGTTCAGGCAGAAGATGAATTAGCTGCCATTGGTATGGCCATTGGTGCCAACTGGAACGGGGCAAGAGCATTTACTGCTACCAGCGGACCGGGACTTTCATTAATGAATGAATTTTTAGGTCTCGCTTATTATGCCGAGATTCCGGTGGTGCTGGTTGATGTACAACGTACAGGCCCATCTACGGGTATGCCCACACGTGTGCAACAATCTGATGTGATGGAAGCAGCCTACGCTTCTCATGGAGATACCAAACATATTTTATTGTTCCCTTCCACACCTAAGGAGTGTTTTGAAATGACGGCTGATGCATTCGATCTTTCCGAAGAATTGCAGACTCCCGTAATGGTAATGACCGATCTTGACTTAGGGATGAACGACCACGTTTGCAATAAACTGGAATGGGATGATAACAGGAAATTCAAAAGAGGTAAAGTACTCAACGCAGAACAATTAGAGAAACTGGAAAGATTTGGCCGTTACCTGGATGTAGATAAAGATGGTATTACTTACCGCACCATTCCTGCTACACATCCTACCAAGGGAGCTTTTGTAACAAGGGGTACATCACGCGATGAGTATGCAGTATATACGGAAGAAGGCGCTCCGTATGAACGTAATATGGAAAGGCTTTTGAAGAAATTTGAAACCGCTAAGAGTTATGTTCCCGCACCACAAGTTTACAATGCTGAAAACGAAGCTGACTTCGGAATTATATTCTACGGTACATCTACACAATCTTCAGAAGAAGCTATTGATTTGCTAAAAGAAAAAGGAATTCATTTGGATGCTTTGCGTATTAAATCATTCCCATTTAACCAAACGGTGGAAGATTTTATTGATGCACACGATAAGGTTTTTGTGGTGGAACAAAATCGCGACGCACAACTCCGCAGCCTTATGCTGATTGAGTTAGGGGCTTCTCCTAAAAAACTGGTTCCTGTTCTTAATTACGAAGGCTTGCCAATCACAGCCGATGTAATTGTGAAAAAAATAGAAAAGAAATTATCCAGAGTGATTAAAAAAGCGAATAAGCTGCAACAAAATCCTATTTCTTAAATTTAATATATGTCATACGTACGCCCCAAATTCCGCCATCCTAATCTTCCCAAAAATGAACTTGGTTACACCTTTGATTATTATGAAGGAACCATATCTACCTTATGTGCAGGTTGCGGGCACGACTCCATAAGCGCTGCCATTGTACAAGCTTGTTATGAAAACAATATTGAGCCGCACAAAGTAGCGAAGATGTCGGGCATAGGCTGCTCTTCTAAAACACCGGCGTATTTTTTGAATAACTCTCACGGATTTAACTCCGTTCACGGCCGTATGCCATCGGTTGCTACCGGAGCCAATATGGCGAATAAAGACCTTGTATATATTGGTGTTTCAGGTGACGGGGATTCTGCTTCCATTGGCATGGGGCAATTTGTGCATGTGGTTCGCCGTAACTTGAACATGGTGTATATTGTGATGAATAATGGTTGCTACGGACTTACTAAAGGACAAGATTCAGCTACCGCTGATAAAGGCTCCAAAAACAAAGCCGGAAATGTAAACGATTTTCAATCTATTGACCTTGCCAGCCTTGCGCTTGAACTGGGCGCTACCTTTGTAGCTCAAAGCTTTTCCGGTGATAAAAACCAACTTGTTCCACTTATTAAAGCAGCTATGAAACACCAGGGCTTTGCATTTTTAAATGTTATTTCTCCTTGCGTGACTTTCAATAATAATGTGGGTTCTACCAAGTCTTATGACTTTGTGCGAGAGCACCAGGAAGCAACATCTAAGTTTGATCTTATCCCTCTTAAAACAGAAATAACTACCAGCTATGACGAAGGAACTACCAAGTCAGTTGTGATGCATGATGGCTCATTAATTCAATTGCATAAGCTTGACCAAAAATGGGATCCTCAAAATAAGATGTCTGCCATAAACGCTTTAGATACTGCAAAAAGTAAAGGAGAAATTCTTACAGGCTTGCTTTATATTAACGAGCAATCACAAGATCTGCATAACCTGCTTCATACCTCAGATACTCCTTTAAACAAGCTTACACAGGATGTTCTTTGCCCGGGTGCAGAAAAGTTAAAGGATATTAATAAGAGTCTGAGCTAATATTTTATAGCTTCATCACCTTCCCTCCAAGCTTCCCATCTATAAAGATGAAGTAAATACCGGGGCTTAATTCTTTACCAAAGCTTATTGCTCCTGCATTTTCCATTCCAGAAAATAGCACTCGCCCGGTGATATCCGAAACACTGAGCAGGGCTTTTGTTGGAAGGTCTAGAGTAAATTCTGTTGAAGATGGGTTGGGATAAATATTTACAATATTATTAGGTGAAATGGATAGAATGCCTGCTGCTCCAACTGTAATGGTTATTAATTCTTCTACCGAGCATCCCAAAGTATCAACACCTGTCACGGTATAGGTTGTTGTTACCGTTGGTGTTGCTCTCACAGAATCGCAAATTGGATTTAAACAAGTAACAGTAGGAGACCACAGGTATTCTACTAGTCTACTGCCACTTGCAACAAGATTGGTGCTGTGTCCTATGCCAATGGCAGTATTGCAGCAGGATGTCATATTCGGTATGTCTGGCGTCAATATAATTGATTTTACGGTAGAATCCCCGCAGGAATTTTTTACTGTAACAGTGTAGGTTGTAGTGCTATCAGGGGTAACTGAAGTGGCGCTGACTGTTTCTCCATTACTCCATAAATAGGTAAATGGACCACTACCAGTAACGGTTACACTAACTATAATATCTTGACCTGAACAAAAAGGGCGAACGGGATTTGCAGTGACGACCGGAGGTGTGCATGGAGCTTGTGCAAAAGAACTAATAGCTACTCCCAACAGTAAAAAAAGCAAAATCTTTTTCATATTTATAAATTGAATTATGCCAAAGATATAGTGCCCTATAGTACTTTATTGGTGAGAATTATTAAATGGCGGGAATGACTTATTATATGGTAGGTTTTTGCCAATAAGCGGGGAACTGTTTATAGCTTAACTATCTTCCCTCCCGGTTTCCCGTCAATAAAGAGGAAGTATATACCCGGGTTTAATTCCTTGCCAAAGGTTATTGTTCCAGCATTCTCCATTTTAGAGAATATAACACGTCCGGTAATATCGCAAACTTTTATCTGAGATTTTGTTGGAAGGTCCAAGGTAAAAGAAGTGGAAGATGGATTAGGGTAAATATTAATAACCGAAGATTCCGTAATATTGTTTATTCCAGTACAATTAGTTGCAGTCAACATTTTAGTTGCTTTACACCCATTAGATACTGTCACAATAATGAAGGGCATTGAATCGGTAGGAGTTACACAAATAGAGTCAGTAGTTTCACCCATCGACCATAAATATGTGAAGGGGGAATTTGTACCTGTTGCATTTGCTGTAACACATGTTTCAACTCCTAAACAGATTGTTGGTGGATTAAAGGTTATAACGGGAGGCAATCTTAATGTAACATTAAAATAGGTGGTATCCGAACACCCCCCATTTGTTGCTACAACATAAAAGGTTGAATCGGCATCAATAGGGCCGGTAAAAATAGTGGTTTGGGTATATCCCTCACTCCATTGATAAGTAGTGCCATTTGGGCCGCTAACGGTCAATGTATCTCTAACACCTTTACATTTCCAGTCGGTGCCGCTAATGGTAACAGTCGGCCCAACACATGGGTGCTGAGCAAATGCATTTAGAGATATTCCAATAAATAAAAGCAGTATTATTTTTTTCATAGTGTTTTATTCTATAACGGTTTTACAAATAAAATA
>Ga0206858_1108_pt1 | contig 22232 bp, 16 predicted proteins | sample Alteio_BWOrgCont_46_FD_152622 | JGI IMG/M metagenome (GOLD analysis project Ga0206858, IMG submission 152622) | Enriched cells from forest soil in Barre Woods Harvard Forest LTER site, Petersham, Massachusetts, United States -... | ecosystem: Environmental > Terrestrial > Soil > Temperate forest >... | reverse complement strand
AATGAAGATATTGCCAATGCAAAATTTGAAAGAGCTTATTGTTATTTTAATTTAAAACGTTTTGACGATGCTTACTCTTTATTTGATGAAGTGCATCAAACAAAAAACAGTAAGTACTATATGCAGGCCAATTATTATTACGGCTTTATTGCTTTTTATAAGCATGAGTACAATTATGCATTGGATGCTTTTAAAGTAGTAGAACTGCAGGACGACTATAAAGGTATTGTTCCATATTATATTGCTGAAATACTTTATCTGCAAGGCAAAAAAGAAGATGCCATGCAATATGCAAAAGCGGCATTGGATAGGGGAGGATTGTATTATGAAAAAGAAATGAAACAACTGGTAGGTCAGTTGCTTTATGAGAAAAGAGATTTTGCCGGCGCATTACCTTATCTGGAATATTATGTAAACAACAGCGATAAAGTAAACAGGGAAGATTTGTATGAACTAAGCTATTGCTATTATAAAGGAAATCAGTTAAACAAAGCGATCGATGGATTTAAGCAATTAAGCAGCCAGCAGGATTCGCTGGGGCAAAATTCAATGTATGTTTTAGGCGATTGCTACCTGCAAACAGGGCAAAAAGAAAATGCCCGAACTGCTTTTCAATATTGTGCCAATAACAACAGTAACCCTACGCAGCAGGAAATATCTAAGTTTAATTACGCAAAGCTTAGTTATGAGTTAGGGTACCAGGATATTGCCTTAACGGATATGCGTAAATTTTTAACGGATTATCCAAACTCTGATTATAGTGGAGAAGGCAAAGAAATTTTAGTAAGCCTTTTAGCCAACACCAATAATTTTAATGATGCCTTAACGCTTTACAAATCTTTTGACAAGCCTACGCCTACCATGCAAAAAGTGTATCCCCGTATCTTATATGGTAGGGCAGTAGAATATATGAATGATCAGGAAATTGGGAATGCAGATGATTTGTTTTCACAGATTTTAACGTTGCCTTCTTCATCCGTTACACCATATGCTGATTTTTGGAAAGGAGAAATTTCTTATCGCCTCGCAAAATATGATGAGGCTATCCGTTACTTAACCGCATATGTACAAAGCAATGCGCCGGCACAAGGGGAAGCTAATTATACTACCGCGAAATATGATTTGGGCTATAGCTATTTGCAAAAAGAGAATTACCGCCAGGCACTAACTTATTTTGAACCGATTGGAAAACCTTTGTCCACCGCTACTTCGCTGCAGCAGGATGCATATGTACGTACCGCTGATTGTTATTATATGACGAAAGACTTTTCAAAAGCAAGCAGCTTGTATGATTATGTAATTAATAATGCTTTGCCACAAAGTGATTATGCATTGTTTCAAAAAGCAATGATTGCCGGCATAAAAAATTCTTCTGAAAAAATAAAAATACTAACAAATTTATGCAGGCAATATCCGCAAAGCGCTTTGGTAGCTGATGCAAATATGCAGATCGCCAATACATATATGGCCGATGAAAATTTTAAAGATGCCATTCCTTATTTGAATAATATACTAACCGCAACAGATGCCGGCGGGTTAAAACCACGTACCTACCTGAAATTGGGATTGAGTTATTATAACCTGAATGATAATGCATCAGCAATCAGTAACTATCAATTATTGTTGCAAAACTATCCGCAATCGCCGGAAGCTGATGAAGCGCTGGATAATATGAAAAGCATTTATGTAGAGCAGGGTAAACCGAACGACTATGTGAGCCTGATGCATAAAATCGGTAAAAATATTTCAGCCAGCGAAGCAGATTCTATTACGTTTAAAGCTGCTGAATTAAAATATATCAACAATGATTGCGCTGCAGCTATTGCCGGATTTGGCGATTATCTTAGCCAGTACCCAACGGGTTTTTATGCATTGGATGCAAATTTTTACCGCAGCGAATGTTACAGCAAAAATAAAGACTGGGCAAATGCTTTAACGGGATATAATTATGTAACCGGAAAAGGCATCAGTAAATATTATGAAAGAGCTACTTTAACGGCAGCCCGTATCAACTATTTTGAATTAAAAAACTATCCCGATGCTGAAAAAGCGTTTAGTGCATTACGTACCAATGCGGTAAATCAGGATAATCAACTGGAAGCACTGAGAGGGTTGGTAAGATGTTATTACGAACTGAAAGATTATACCCAGGCTAATGATGCAGCAAAAGATTTATTAACAAAGAAAGGCATTAGTACCGACGATAAATCAGTAGCATTTTTGGTATTAGGTAAAGCGCAACAAACAAATAATGATTGTGAAAGTGCTATTGCTTCTTTCAAATCCTGTGCAGCTATTAATAAGTCGGCATGGGGTGCAGAGGCCCGTTATGAGATTGCGCATTGTCAGTTTAGTATGAATAATAGTACTGCCGCACAAAAATCAGCAATGGCTGTAATTAAAGAAACGGCTTCTTACGATTATTGGGTAACCAAGTCATATATATTGATTGGAGATATTTTTATGCAGAAGAAAGATTATTTCAATGCAAAAGCCACCTATCAAAGTGTAGCACAAAATTCTACTATTGATGAAATAAAGACAGAAGCGCAACAGAAATTAGACAATGCAGTTGCTGAAGAAAAAGCAAATTCAAAAATCAGCAATCAACAATAAACAGATTATACAATGGTTCGTAAATATCATATATTATTTTTCGCAGCTTGTTTTTTCATGCATAATTCTTTTGCACAAACAGTACAAAAAGATACGTCGAAAAAACAACAGGTGGTGGAAATCACTTCTGAATATAAACCCGTATTGCGTAATGCTGTAAAGATTAATTTCTCAGCAACTAACTTAACGTCTGATACTTCGCATGCAAAATTGCAATACAATATTCCTTCTCAAAATTTATTTTATACTTATCAGCCTTTGCCTGTAAAGCCGCTTGCGTTGCAGGTTGATACTGCGTTGGATTTAGGCGATCGTAATTTTGTAAAACTGGGTTTTGGTAATTATTCAACGCCATATGCCAAAGCGGGTCTAAGCTTTGGAGATGGAAAGAAGAGTTTGGTAAATGTTTATGGGGATTATATTTCATCCAGCAATAATGCTGTTAAATATCAGGATTATTCTCAGTTTAATGCCAAGGTAGCTGCCAGTTATTTTATGCCAAAGAATGAGTTGTATGGAAGTGCAGCCATTAGCCAAAATACCTATAATTTATACGGTTACGATCATACTGTTTATACGGATTATACAAAAGATTCGGTACAACAACGCTTTAGTGATTTGAAAATAGCAGGAGGGGTACGTAATTTAAAACCGAATGAATCAGGAATAAACTATAATCCGAATGTGCAGGTTAACCTCTTCAGCCTTCAAAACAAAGCAACTGAAAATTCATTTGTTTTAAATGCACCTGTTGAAAAAACATTTGATAATGATTTTACTATTAAAGTAGCTGCGAAAGTAGATGCTACCAACTATTCAACCAATGGCTTGCCGGTAAATGTAAGTATCCATAATAATATTTACCAACTGGCACCATCGATAGAACTAAGCGGAGAGCGCTTTACATTGCACGGAGGCATTGCACCTACATGGGATAATAATCAGTTAACTATATTGCCTGATATTTATGCGGAGTTCCCGATAAAAGGAAAAGCATTTGTAGTGCAAGGAGGCTGGGTTGGACAAATAATTAAAAACACCTATCAAAACCTTACCGATGTTAATCCGTACCTGCTGCCGGTAACATCGCAATTAAATACACGTGAAATGGAATTTTATGCAGGTATAAAAGCAACTGTTGGCAAGCATTTTAATTTTAATGCTAAAGCAAGTTTTATTACCTATCATGATTTAGCATTGTTTGTAAACGATACTAATAATTATAAAGGTTTTAATATTAAAAATGAATCGAAGGCAAACGATTTTAGGGTACATGCCGATATTAGTTATATAAACCAGGATAAGTTTACAATTACAAGCGGACTTACCATCAACGGCTATACAGGCTTGCAGGATAACAGCCATGCATGGGGCATGGTGCCTATTGAATTTAATACATCATTAAGATGGTGGGCTTATAAATCCTTATTGGTTAAAGGCGATTTAAATGCGTTTGGCGGGGCTCCTTATCTTTTGAAAAACAATGTTAGCAATACACTAAGCGGCGGTTCCGATTTGAGTATCGGTACCGAATACGTAATCAATAAAAAATTCAGTGCATGGCTGGATTTCAATAATCTGTTGAATAATAAATATCAACGCTGGTACAATTATCCGGTGTATGGATTGAATGTATTGGTGGGTGTTATTTGCAAATTTTAATTCGTTACCGGCGTAGGGGCAGGGCTTGCCCCTGCCCTGAATCAACATAATGGTTACATGAAAAGGGCAGGGGCAAGCAATGCGCCTACGATGGATTCCAATAATTTCCGGATAATAATAACAATGAAATCATTTTGATACTGTTATCATAATAATCAAACTGGTCAATATCAAATCCTTCGATATAATTCCATAAATCATTTAACCACACCTGATTTTTTGAATCTACCATTGCAGCTACAGCAAAAGGTGCAATAAAACTAATCGCTTCAAAATTCCTGTTTTTTAAATCATCGCCCTGCAAATTGTACCCTGCAGAAATATTGTCCGGCTTGCTTTGTGTTGTCTCTTTTATCCATTCATTTATTTTTTCAACAAAATCTTTGGACCGTTCATCGCCATTTAACAGAAAGTCTGTAGCAATGCGCCAAGGAACTCTGCAAGCATTGTAATTATAAAAACAATCATAGCGTGATTCCAAAAAAGAAGGGTGTGCAGGCTCGGCTTTCTTATTAATATTGATTATAAAATCGGGCACTAAACCGGCATCAGGACTATATTCTTTTTGAAGAAAATTAAAGAGTTTATAATTTGTGTCAATCACTTTCTGCCAATTCATATTTCCGGAATATTTTTCAAATGCTTTAAAATGAGCCGGCATAAAATCAGATGATCGGGTATCAAAATAATCTTTGCTATCCGGTTCAATGGCATCACTTAATAGTATGGAAAAAGTTTGCGGATTGATTTCTTCTTTCATAATGGCAGCAATCATTTCTTTTGCCTGTAGCAGATAATTGATAGAGCCATTGCTGCCCCACTGTTTATGTGCCAATAACAAAGAATAAGCTATATCCATATCGCCATCTGTAGCAGAAGTTTTGTCAATATCTTTAAAATCTTTTGTCTGCGCCCATGCCATTAAATGAGGATTGTAATTGCTCGGGTGTGCTTTGTAATACCTGAAAAGTCCATCATATATGGCTTTTGCGCTGGTGTCATAGCCCGCCATCAAAGCAACGATTATCATGCCGTAACCTTGCCCTTCCGATACGCATTGTTTTTTGCCCGGCCTCTCAAACCAAACATAACATTCACCATCGCCGCAATCATTGTTAATGTAACGTTCTTTCCAACTGTCATAAAAAGAACATACGCTGTCATCCAGTTTTGATTGCGCAATTATAGTTGGCTTAATGGAGCCTGCTACGTAATCAATATGTTGCGGAAAAGGCCTGCTTGCAGGTTGTGCCGTTAATGAATCGGTTAGTAATAAAGAGGCTGTAAGCATTGCAAAGTGGATTATAAAACGCATAGTACAAATATCGTTTATCCGGAAGAGTAACAGCCGAAAACTGTAGCCCGGAATAATTTTTAACAACACGTATCTCATTTATCTCAGATAGATTTACCTTTATATCGAATTAAGCAAATGGAACAAAGTATCGCCTCTTATCTTTTTAGAAATAACTATTGTGTGCTGCCGGGTATTGGCAAGCTCACAGTAGTTACTACCCCTGCCGATACGGATTTTATAAACGGTCAAATAAAACCTCCTGTACAAAACATAGAATTTAGTGCTGATGATAAAAGCGAGGCTATTTTTAATGAGTTATCTGCAGAAAGCGAACACCTGAAAATGATGCTGGATGCCAGGCGTACAGTATCCTTAACCGGAATCGGGGTTTTTACAAAAAAAGATGATGGGCATATTCATTTTTCCCCCTTGCAAATTGCGCCCTCTTTGGTAACACCGGTAAAAGCAGAAAGAGTTATTCGTGAAAATGTGCAACATTCTTTATTAGTTGGCGATAAAGAAACTACAAATGTTGTAATGACAGAATACTTCACCGAAGAAGAGCCCAAAAAAGAACGTTGGTGGATAGCTGCCGTAATAATAGCAGTATTGTCTATAATAATAGTTGTTATATATTTTTCTTTCAATGGAGGAAGTTCTTTGGGCAATGCTTTTTCAATAGAACCGGCTACCGCAGATTCTTCCTACCACTTAAGCAGGTAAGGATTAATTAAAAGTTACCTCAAACAATTTTGGCCAGCGTTTCCCTGTAATGTATATTTTCTTTGTAGCGTTATCATATGCAATACCGTTTAGTACATTAGCTTCGTGGTCAAACCCAGGGTCATTAAAATCGGTTGGATCTGCTTTTTGCAATAAACCTGCACAATTAATAGTAGCTACTACATAACCATTTGCCGGATTTATTTTTATGATATTATCCGTATTCCAGATGTTGGCATAAATAAAGCCATCAATATATTCCAGCTCATTCATTTGATCCATAGGGCCATTGTTATCCTGTACAGTTATTGTTTTTATAATTTTAAAATCATCCGGATTTACATAATATAGGTATCCGTTTTTGCCTCCATCACTAATAATAAGATTTGTGCCATCATTCGTCATACCCCAGCCTTCATAAGGCCATGTAAAGGTTGTTATGGGTTTGGTAATATCATTTTCGTTATATACATATACGATATGATTTTGCCAGGTAAGCTGATAGATTTTGCCTTTAAATACGTTGATGCCTTCACCAAAAATTTCGGCAGACCCCATCATATGTTTTTGTAATACTTTACCCGTTGTGATATCTTCAATGCGTAAAGAAGAATTGGCAAAATCGCCGGCACCTTCATAAAGCTTGCCATTATAAACCTGTAGCCCTTCGGTAAACGAAGTAATATCATGCGGATACATGCTAACCGGATTGGCGGTGAGGCTTTGCGGTACCGGAACACCTGTGCTTACTTTTGCGGTAGTATCGGGTGTTGCTGTATTGTTGTTATCGGTGGAAGAACTATTGTTACAAGCCGCTAGTGCTATAAGTCCAAACAAAAGAAAATATTTATTCATGCTGCCGGTTTTGAAATATGCAGGCAAAAATAGGGAACTGTTTTATCAGAAAAATGCTAAATCTGCCAAAAGCATTTAAAGTGTCGAAAATATTTTATCTTTGAGCATTCTCTGCTTACGGATATGCTAATTTCCCCAATAGTTATACCGTTTATTTTCAGATGATGAGCGTTCCTGCTTATACCCTTTATCCCATGCAATGATTTGATTTCCTGTGTGTAACCCAAGAGGTTTCTATTTGTTACAATTCAATTTGGCTTTGGATGAGGTTATTGGCAACGATACTGTTTTTGTGTAGTGTTGTTTTATCGGCAAAGGCGCAACGGAGATGCGGTACTGTAGGGTATGCACAGCAGGGTGCTTTTGCATTAAATCGGCCGGTTGGTAATGCAAGCACTGATACTGTTTTAAATCAGCGGATAAACATTCCGGTAATTATACATGTGCTTTATAATACCGCTGAGCAAAATATAAGCGATGCTCAAATTTTATCACAATTAGCGGTATTAAATGAGGATTATAATCGTTTGAATGCTGATACAGTCATGACTCCCAATGTTTTTAAACCGTTGGCGGGCAATGCTAAAATTAGTTTTTGCCTGGCAAGGTTAGATGTAAAAGGAAGGGCTACCACCGGCATCATCAGAACTTATACAACGCAGCAATCTTTTACAGCGAATGATGCTATGAAATATTCAGCACAAGGGGGCGATGATGCCTGGGATTGCACCAAATATCTGAATATATGGGTTTGTAATCTTGATAGTATCAGTCTTGGCTATGGCACTTTTCCCGGTGGGCCTGCCGATAGAGACGGAGTAGTAGTAGGATATAATGTATTTGGAACGGTAGGCGTATTGCGGACTCCTTTCAACAAAGGCAGGACGGCAACCCATGAAATTGGACACTGGCTTGGATTGAAGCATACCTGGGGCGATGCCATTTGCGGCGATGACAGTATTGCGGATACGCCACAACAGGAATACTATAATACCGGTTGTCCTTCTTTCCCTCATCTTTCAGCTTGTTCGCCGAATGCCAATGGTGATATGTTTATGGATTTTATGGACTTTACGGATGATGGATGTATGAATATGTTTACGGTTGATCAGGTGATGGAGATGAAATCTTTGTTTGTAGCGGGTGGTCCCCGAAGTTCTTTTTTAAATGCTTATCAGTGCGATAGTTTAATGCCACAGGGAGGAGCATTGCCACAAACCCCTTCAGGTATTGATACAGTAGTAGTACAACCAACTATAAGTGTGTATCCGAATCCGGCTCATGAAAAGGTTACCATTGAAACATCAGGCTTTTCAGTGATTGGAAAAACAGCTTATCTCTATACTGCAACCGGAATAAAAATTTTAGATGTTCCGGTTACGCAGCCAAAAATAACCGTAAACTTATCTGGCGTTCCTGCAGGCATCTACATATTGCGCATCGGAGAAGTTACGAATGTATTTACTGCTAAAATTATCCATCTATAAATTGAATCTGAAATTATTACAATAATGAATTGTTAATAACTATTCGCTCTCTTTTTAAACCTTCTTTCTCATATTGTAGTCTTTACTTCGTATTTGTTAAAACGCCATAACAGCTTAATAAAGTTTCATTCTATTATGGCAACGGTCTTATTTTTGCATAATAATTAAAAATTTTTCATGAAGAAAACAGTAATGATTGCAGTTGTGATGAACTTGTTTTTTATAGGTTCATATGCTCAAGGTATTAACGGGATTTTGAACAAAGCTAAAAGCAGTTTGCCGGGCACAGGTTCCAATTCGGGAACAGGATTAAGTAATACAGACATTGTAAGCGGATTGAAAGATGCTTTACGGGTAGGGGCAGACAGCAGTGTTAAAAGAGTGAGCAAAGTAGATGGTTTTTTTGGTAATGCAGCCATAAAAATTTTAATGCCTCCTGAAGCACAAAAGGTAGAAAAAACATTGCGCAGTATGGGAATGGGCAGCATGGTTGACAAAGCAATTTTGTCGATGAACAGAGCAGCAGAAGATGCCAGCAAAGGAGTTGGAGATATTTTTTGGAACTCTATAAAAGGAATGAGTATAACCGATGGTGTTGGTATTTTAAAAGGAAGCGATACTGCCGCAACAAGTTATTTAAGAAAAAATACATCTTCGCAGTTAACAGTAAAATTCAGGCCAACGATTGATAGCTCCCTTAAAAAAGTAGATGCTACCAAATATTGGAACGATGTGTTTTCAAACTATAACAAACTTCCGTTTGTAAAAAAAGTAAATCCTGATTTAGTTGGATATGTAACTGATAAAGCATTGTCCGGATTGTTTTACAATATAGCTTTGGAAGAACAAAAAATCCGCAAAGATCCTGCAGCACAGGTTACTGATATTTTGAAGAAAGTTTTTGGCAAGTAAGATTAAAAAAATAATAGTAGAGAAGCGGTACATTGTTTAATGTGCCGCTTCTGTTTTTTGGGTAAGTGCAGCAATAATTTTTTCAACGGTCTGTTTTGTAGCAATGTCCGTAATAACAGACTCGTTGTTTATTTTTGTTTGGGCAAAAGAGATGATGGCTTCTGTATCTGCATCAATATCTGCTTCAATTACATTTAATGTTTCCAGTAAAGATTGATGCGCTTTTTTTCCGGAGGAAGAAGCTGTAATTAATGCAACCGGTTTGTGCGAAAATTCACAGGATGAAACAGTCCAGTCAATAGCATTTTTTAAACTGCCGGGAATACCCATTGCATACTCGGGCGTACAAATTAATACGGCATCCGATTCCTTAATATGGTTTCTGAAATTAACTACTTCTACAAGGTTATTATCCTGAGTAAAATCCAAATCCGGATTGAAGTGAGGCAGTTTTGCTAATTCTTTGTAAATAGTTACCTGCCATTTATTTCTTGTTAAATCTATAATGGCATTTATATACTTTAAGTTGGTAGAATTTTCTCTGGTGCTTCCGCAGATGGCTACAATTTTTTTTATGGAAGACATGTTCTTGCTTTAATCTTTACGTTACAATAAAATAATAATGCAACGTAAAGATACAAACTGCTGTTAGAGGCTCCTGTTTAATCAGAATAATTTATTCTCGTAAGCATACTTAACAATAGCTGTGGCAGAATGTACTCCAAGCTTTTGCATAATATTTCGCCTGTGGCCGATAATTGTATGCTGGCTTAAATGCATCAAATCAGCCGCCTCGCTAATGGACAAGCCCTTAGCAACAAGCCTTAGCACTTCCATTTCTTTTTTGGTAAGATTGCTGTTGTCTTTTACATAAATGGATGTAGCAAGTTTTGCAGCCAGTTCAACACTAATATATTTTTCACCCGCCCATGTTCTTTCTACTGCAGTTTGTAATTCATGGCTTCCGGCCGATTTTGAAAGGTATGCATTGATGCCGATGCCCAACATCTCACGTATATCAAAACAATCAGACAGGTTGCTTATCGCTATAATGATAAGGCTTTTACTTTGCTTGCGGCATTCTGCTATAAATTCCCTGGAATCACTATCAGAGGTGGCTATATCCAGAAAAAGGTAATCGTAATGCTGATGTTCCATTTTTTGGCGTGCTGTTCTGATGGAATAACAGGAGTCAATCAAAGAGAAAGCACTTATTTTCTTTTTTAATAATTCGCAAAAACCTTCTGTAAACATACGGTGGCTATCTACCACAAGCACTTTGTAAGACGACTGCATCATTGTTAGATAATTTAAAGAGTTGATTGATTTGCTATAAGAATGAAATCAATCAATAATGGTTGCATTGCTACAAAATAGCTATTGAACTCAATACACAAATACTTATCGTATATTAAGATGGATTGATTGGATACTTGAAGAATGCTTATTAATCAAGGGTTTACAGATTGATTATAGTCAACAAAAAAAGATGACAAGAACTTTGGGATAAAAATGACAAAAACTTGTAGTGTATAAAATATGAGAACCGATTTACCTTTACATTATCAAACGAAGCAATAAAGCGGATGTTTTTAAAGCTGCTTATCTCGATTGATAATTAATAAAGAAATATTTATCTAAAATATAAAGAGATTTAAAATTAGGATTAGGTTTAAGGTTTTCACATGTAAAATGTGAATGAAAAACGGGGCTATTCTTAGCTCTGTTTTTTTTTGCTCAAAAATGAACGGACAGGCTTTTTTGTAATTGTTATGTTGATGAGCTATACCTGAAAAACCCCCATTTTAAATTCAGGAATATCCTTATTGTTATTAGCAGCAGCAATGCTTTCACTAATTAAATTCCTTGTTTCTGCAGGGTTTATAATTGCATCTACCCATAGCCGTGCAGCAGCGTAAAAGGTGGTGGTTTGGGTATTGTATTGTTGTATTATTTCCTGCAATAATTTTTGTTCATCCTCGGCAGTAACTTCCTTGCCTTTTGCTTTCATAGCTGCTACCTGTATTTGCAATAAAGTTTTTGCAGCCTGCTCGCCACCCATTACAGCAATTTTTGCAGATGGCCATGCATATATAAAACGTGGGTCGTATGCCTTGCCACACATGGCATAGTTGCCGGCACCATAGCTATTGCCAATAATAAAAGTAATTTTGGGCACAACTGAATTAGCAACTGCATTTACCAACTTGGCACCATCTTTTATAATGCCTGAATGCTCGCTTCGGCTACCTACCATAAAGCCCGTAACATCCTGCAAAAAAACCAATGGTATTTTCTTTTGGTTGCAGTTCATTATAAACCGCGCAGCTTTATCGGCACTGTCATTATAAATAACACCACCCAATTGTATTTCGCCCTTTTTGTTTTTTACCACTAACCGTTGATTGGCCACAATGCCAACAGCCCAGCCATCCACTCTTGCATAGCCACAAACAATTGTTTTTCCATAATCTTCTTTAAACTGATCAAAACTATCTGCATCTACAATACATTCTATAATGTTCACCACATCATAGGGTTTGGCATTATGCGCACTAAGGATATTGTAAATATCTTCAACAGGTTTCTTTGGTTCTTTAGAAACTATTCTGTCGAAGCCCGCATTTTGCGGATGACCAATTTTGCTTATCAGTTTTTTTATGTAATCAAGACATTCGTGTTCGTTTTCAAATTTATAATCGGCAATGCCGCTGATTGCAGTGTGCGTATCAGCACCACCTAATGTTTCATTGTCGGTTGTTTCGCCAATAGCAGCTTTTACCAGATAGGGGCCGGCTAAAAAAATAGAACCGTTTCCTTCCACCATCAATGTTTCATCACTCATGATTGGAAGATAAGCGCCCCCTGCAACACAAGCACCCAGCACTGCTGCAATTTGTGTAATGCCCATGGCACTCATCCTTGCATTGTTGTAAAAGATTCGGCCAAAATGTTCTTTGTCGGGAAAAATCTCATCCTGCATTGGCAAAAAAACGCCGGCACTATCCACGAGATAAACAACAGGTAATTTGTTTTCCATTGCTATCTCCTGCATACGCAAATTCTTTTTTCCGGTGATAGGAAACCATGCACCTGCCTTTACGGTTTGGTCGTTGGCAATTACCACGCATTGCCTGCCGCTGATATACCCAACGCCACTAACGGTGCCGCCTGCAGCACAACCGCCTTGTTCAGCATACATTTCATACCCTGCAAATGCTCCTATCTCTATAAAAGGTTTATCAGCATCAAGCAGGTATTGGATACGTTCTCTTGCCGTTAATTTGTTTCTTTCTTTTTGCTTTTCGATTGCTTTTTTTCCGCCGCCTTCATAAATTACTTCAAGTTGTTTTTTTACCTGTGCCCAGGCAAGTTTCATTGCATCTTCGTTTTTATTTAATTCTATATTCATCTGCAAGAAAAGTTTATTTACTGTTTGATACTTGATAAAGCTGCTATATTGCTACTGAAAAATTACGTAAGTTTGGCAACATTATTCAACCTTATACTGATAATTCTATTCAACGATTTTGTTTTATGACCTTAGAGACTAACCGCATACTGAAACAATTTACAGACCTTCAACATGGCGAGTGCTGGATTGGCAACAACTTTAAAGAAGTATTACACGGTATTGATGCCTCTATTGCCTCTTACAAAATCACTGCGGAAACGAATAGTATCTGGGAACTAATAGCACATCTTATTTACTGGCGTACTACAGTAACCAATCGTCTTTCCGGCAATAATAATCCACCACCTTTTATCGACTTTCGTTTGCCGCAGGAATTAAATGATGAAAACTGGCATCAAACCCTGCATGATTTTGAATCTGCTTATCATATCTTACGGAGTGCCATACACGCTTTTAAAGATGAAAACCTGGATAAGCCTTCACCAAAAGAAGGCCAAACATATTATCAGGTTTTAATGGGTTGTTTACAGCATGATGCGTACCATATGGGACAAATAATCCTATTGAAGAAAGTAGCAGGAAAGTAATGGGTGCTTTTAATTCCTGATCCGTTTTAATATGGATGTAGCATTTGTAAATCCCATTGGGAAATCATTTTTTTTGAACACTTCCCATTTAAGCGTATTGTTGTCTATAAACTGAATCAGGCATTTAAACTCCAATAATTTATTACCATCGGGAAAAGACATCACCAGCGTTGAAGGATCTGATAAAAAATCGGATGTGTAAGTGCCATATTGTTTTTGATTGCCGGTAAACAGTACCGATACATGTGTATTGTCGGTAAATTCCACACGGGTTTGATTGCCTTGCCATATCCCGATTAAATCCATAGTAGATTTTGCCTGACTAAATGCAGGTGTAGTAAGCAAGGCTGAAATAATTACAAATGCAATAAATGATTTTAGCATCTTCATCAATTGAAAAACAAATCTACAATTAATATGCAGGTATGGTTAGGTAAAGTTTGTAAATGAAATGCAAAAGAACCTCTAAACCCCTAAACCTCTAAACTCCTAAACCCTAAACTATTAAACCAAAGCCCTCTGTATAGTTTGAAACAAATCATTTATTTCAAAAGGTTTTGATAAGAAATAATCGGCACCGGCAGCAATACTGTCTTGCTTTGCCTGCGGATGAGCAGATATCATGATTATCGGAATATGCGATATAAGTTTATCTGCTTTTATTGCAGCACAAATTTGCCTGCCATCCGCACCGGAAAGCAACATATCCATTAATATTAAATCCGGAGATAGGGAATAGATAGACTCTTTTATGTTTTCGGTATTCTCTTTTATAGTAACGCGGTATCCTTTCATGTCGAGCATAGCCTTTAGCATAAAGAGGATATCTTCATTGTCATCAATAACCAATACGTGTGCGCTTTTAACCATCTGTTGTTTTATATTTTTTCTAAAGGAAGTGAAAAGTAAAAAGTAGAGCCTTTGCCCGGAATGCTTTTCACGCCTATTATTCCATTATGTCGTTGTACAATATCGGCTGCAATAAATAAACCAATACCAAAGCCCGGAAAGGTTTTTTCGTTTTTGCCTACAACCCTGTAAAAGCGTTCAAAAATTTTCTCCTGGTCTTCCTTACTGATGCCAATGCCTGAATCTTCAACAGATACGGTTATTTTATCGGCTTCCATTATACTGGCTACTTTAACTTCGGTAACATTGGGCGAATATTTTATAGCATTGGTCAACAAATTAATAAGCACCTGACCAAGACGGCTTTCATCGCCATATACCAATGTGTCGGCACCGGATAAAAACTGGATATTGTAATCGGGATGGATATGTTTCATTTCATCCACAATTTCACGAATCAGTTTATTGATGGGGAAATGCCGTTTGTTTAAAAGAAGCTTGCCGGTTTTAATTTTAGACAGGTCGAGTAAATCGGAAATTAAGTTGGTAAGTTTTACAATTTGTTTATCAATAATATTTAATGAATTAATAAGAAAATCATTGCTGCTGTTGGCGTTCATTGCCTGCAGTATCTGTATGTAGCCTTTTATAGAAGTTACGGGTGTTTTCAGTTCATGGCTTGCCATGCTTATAAAATAATCTTTCTGGCTTTCCAGTTCTTTCATTTCATTAATATCAGTGCTGGAACCAACCCATAGTTCTACTTTTCCGTTCAATCCTTTTTGTGGCAATGCCCTGCTCAATTGCCACCTGTACTCGCCATTGTGTTTGCGAAAACGGTGTTCCATAAAAAAATCTTCACCGGTAGCAACAGATTGTTTCCACTTGGTAATATTTTCTTCCCGGTCATCAGGGTGTACCATTTTTAACCATCCATCTGTTTTCAGTTCATTAAACGACATGCCTGAATATTGATATACAGCCAGGTTAAAATAATTAAGATTACCCTCAGCATCAGCAGTCCATATAAATTGTGGAGTAAAATTGGCCAGCATTCTGAAACGTTCTTCGCTTCGGCGCAACAAATCTTCTGATTGTTTTTGCGCCGTAATATCACGGGCAATTTTAGAAGCGCCGATAATATTGCCTCTTGCATCTTTAATAGGAGAGATGCTTAACGAAAGGTCGAGCAGGGAATTGTTTTTTGTATGGCGTTGCGTCATAAAATGATCAACCCGTTCTCCTCTTTGTATCTTTGCAATAATTTGTGGCTCTTCATCTAATTTATCACGAGGGATAATTTTCAAGATGGTTTCTCCTATCATTTCCTGTGAGGTAAAGCCAAACATTTGTTCAGCAGCTTTGTTCCAGCTTGTTACTATTCCATCCAGGCGTTTGCTGATAATGGCATCATTGGAGGATTGTACAATAGCAGCCAGTCGCTGGGCACTTTCTTCATTCAGTTTAATTTCTGAAATATCCAGTACGGTCCCAATCATTCGAACAGGATCATCCGGTGCATCATAAAATACTTTAGCCTGCACCTTTACCCAGCAAATGCTTTTGTCTTGCCGGTATAAACGGATATCATAATTAAAAAATCCCGATTGCAAGGCTTCCATAAATAAAATGTCCACCGCTTTTATATCTTCGTGATGTATTAATTTTCGTAAATCCGTAAAGGTTAGTTTTATTGATCTGTCATAACCAAGGATATCATTTAACAACGGAGGATGAATAACTTCACGGGTGGCAAGGTTCAGTTCCCAGATTACCAGTTTAGCCCCATCAATGGCAAGCCGCAGGCGGGTTTCAGCCATTTCTAATTCTTTGCGTGCCTCCACTTTTTCAGTCATATCATTTACTGTAACGATAATACCCGATACTGAACCATCCGTATCAAATAACGGTGCGTACTCGTAATCCAGATAAAAGCGTTTCATCCCGTCAACGCCATCTACATATGCTACTGATTCGTTTTCACGAATTGGGTTGCCAGTTTTGTAAACCTGTAATAATAACTCATTATATTTCTGCCTTTTAAGTTCGGGAAATACATCCAGCAGTTTTTTCCCAATTACTTCTTCTTCTTTCCTGCGCCACATTTTAGTAAACATTTCTGCATTGGCTAATTCAACTACAAAATCTTTTCCTCTAAAAATAGCCATTGGTACAGGAGACTGCATAACTACATTCCTGAATTGCTTTTCACTTTCCTCCAGATAATGTTTGGCTTCTACCATTCCGGTAACTTCATTGGCAACTACAATTACGCCGGTAACTTTTGAATCTTCTTCTATTAAAGGATGATAAACAAAATTAAAATAGGTAAGGTCTTTTTTGCCATGCCTGTTTAAGGTAACAGGAAATTCAGTTCCATAATACGGAATGCCGGTAGTTAAAACATTGTTTAGCAAAGAAGCAACAGCATCCTTTGTTTCCGGCAATGAATCAAATAGAGGTTTGCCAACAAATTTGTCTTCGTCCCTGTCAACAATCAACAGGTAAGTTGCATTAGCAAGTTCTGCCGTAAATTGCGGTCCTTTAAAAATAGCGATACCTACAGGTGCCTGCTGCACCATATTGCGGAATCTTTTTTCACTTTCTTTTAAGTTGTTGAAAAGGTTTTTTTCTGAGGTGATATCCATCACTGTGCCTAATAAGCGAACAGGTTTTTTATCTTCATCAAAGAAAAACTTACCGCTTGCTTTAATCCATCGAATGCTTTTATCCGGCAACACAATCCGTACTTCATAAGTGAGGTTGCCATCTTTCAATGCTTTTTCAGTAGCCCTGTTCCTGATATGTGTATCTTCCGGATGAATGGCTTCGATCAGTAATTTGTGCATTACAGAAATATCGTTTACGCCAAATATTTCGCAAAGCCTTTTGGAGCAAATCATATCTTCTGTAGGAAGATGCAAATCGAATGTGCCCAGCATTGCAGCTTCAATGGCAAGCCTTGTTGCTTCTTCATTGTATTGAAGTTGCTGCCGTGCTTTTACCTGTTCTGAAACTTCATAGCCCATTGATAAAATACCCCACACTTTCCCATCAGCGTCATGTAATGCTTTGTAAATAAAATTTACATACACAGGACTCAATACACCTTTTATCGTTAAGTAAGCAAGGTTTTCATTGCCGTAATATGTTTCACCTTTAGTGTAAACGTTTTCTAATATTTTTAAATAAGGCTGGTCTTTTAATTCGGGTAAAGCATCTGTTAATTTTTTGCCGATAATTGTTTCATCCTTGCCCCATAAAGCAAGTGCTTCTTTATTTGCAACCTCAATAATAAAGTCAGGGCCTTTTAATAAAGAAGTAGAAATAGGCGATTCAATAATCAGGTTTCGAAACTGCTGTTCACTATTGGCTAACTTTTGTAAAGTAGTCATTTGCTGTGTTGTTTCATTACATACCACCAGCACGCCTTCTATATTGCCTTCTTCATCTTTTACAGGGCTGTAGCTAAATGTCCAATATACATCTTCTATATTTCCATTTCGGTAGATAGGTATTAACTGGTTTTCACTCCAGGTAGATTCACCGGTATTGCGAACCTGTTGTATCAATGGATTAATTACCGGCCATATTTCTTTCCAGCAATCTTCGCCCCGTTGGCCCAATGCTAATGGATGCTTGCCACTGTTGCCTAAGCTTGGCCGGTAAGCATCATTATAAAATTGAATCAGCTCTGGGCCCCACCACAAAAACATGGGGAATTTTGAATTTAATATTATGCTTAATGTAGTACGTAAACTTTGCGGCCAGGTAGAAGGATCGCCTACACTTGTTTTAGACCAATCCCTGGAACGGGTTAGTTCACCCATCTCTCCTCCGGCAGATAGAAAAGGATAAGTAGCTGAAGTTTGTTTTGGTTTAGTATCCTGCATTCGTTGATTAGGCTTCTTTAAAATAGATGTAACCGGTAATTTTATTCAATTTAGAAAATTAATAGTAAAAAATAGAATCGTTTTTACCGGAGGCTATTCTTACCCTCATTTACTGGTTATTGATTTTTAGGATTTGCCTATTTAAATCCTGATTAAAGACTATGTTCTCCTCTTTCTTCTACGGTTATTTTTTTAATAAAGGCATCGTAACCGTCATCCTCATGATTAGAGTAAACGCCGTATGCATCAATGCTGTAACCGGTTAAGCCATCGTTTGCTTCTATCACATAAAGGATAGATGAATCAGAAGGATCAGTATCTCCTTCAAAACGATACGTGCCGATAATTTTAAGGTCTTCGGGCTGATAGATTTTTTTATTATCCGCAGTAAAACCTTCCGGAGTCATTGTAAATTCATGGTCCAGTTTATTGATACGCAATTTTTCCAATACCGTACTTAAGGTGGCCATGACTTCTGAAGCTTCTTTCATATAATTATTTTATTGGTTGATTAAAGGTTTAAGGTAATAGTATAACCTCAACAATTAAACCAAAAAAATACATCTTGTAAAGTCCTTTATTGGGGAATAAATTCCACAGTTTTTTAAGCGCAATATTCTATTTAACTACAAATTATATTGAAAGACAATGTATTAGGGAACCAAAAAATTAACAACCTGTCATTAAAACTTATTATAATTTTGCAAGTAATTAGATGAAGAAATTTCTATCCATATTATTGATTCTTATTTACAGCACAGCCAGCTTTGGTATGTCTGTAAAAGAATATTATTGTTGCGGTAAACTATCTTCTGTATCTGTTTCATTTAATACTGCCGGCAAAATACAAAAGGACGCAACAAAAAATGGTGGTTGTTGCAAAACAAAATGGCATGTCTCTAAAGTAAATGAAAAGCATATAGCTTCGGATGCGGTAGCATTAAGTGCAAAGCATTTTAATACTGTTGATTTTGTTGTTCCCTACTCAATCGATATTTGTGGTTTTATAAATACGCACCCGGTTAAAGCAAATGCTATCCACGGACCGCCATTGGTGTATGATGCTACGCCCATTTATATCTACAACTGCGTTTTCCGTATTTGATCCTATTCATCTTTACTACACTATTGCCTGTTAAGGCAATGCAGTGATGCGTTTAATACAACGTATTCATTTTACATGGCTATCAGCCAAAATATAATTCAACGTTTTAAAATAAATAGAATGAAATATTGGATACACCTTATACTATTATGCTTTTTATTACAAAGTATAACAGCAAAGGCACAAACACAAAAAATAACCACAGATAGCAGCGTGCTGTTTAAAGTAAATGGCCTTTGCGAACAATGCAAGAATCGTATTGAAGAAGCGGTAAAAGGTAAAGGCGTACTATCCGCCAATTGGAATATTGATACAAAAATGTTGGCGTTAGAGTATAACCCATCGATTGTTTCATTGGCAAAAATCCAGAAACGGATATTGGCAGCAGGGCATGATGTAGAAACAATTAAAGCAACCGATGCTGCATATAATAGCCTTCCATCGTGTTGCCGCTATCGTGAGGCAGAAAAGGCAATGGAAGAAACAATGGATTCATCTTCGCATAAAATGATGGATGCTGCCGTAAAAGGCGTTGTATTAGAAGCAACAAATAAAGGTGAGTTTAAACCATTAGCCGGAGCAGATATTGTCTGGCTCGGAAGCCATAAGGGTGTTGTAGCAGATAGCAACGGTATGTTTAGCATTGATTACGACAAGGCTTACAGCCGCTTGGTTGTAAGTTACAGCGGTTACCGGCCGGATACAATTTCGGTTTCAGATATGAAAGAACTGAAAGTGATTTTGGCTACGGGCAAACAACTGGCAGAAGTAACGGTTACGGGTACACGCCGTTCAAGCTATCTGGCTAACTGGACGCCCATCCGTACCGAAATAATGACGGATAAAGAATTGTTTAAAGCAGCCTGCTGCAACCTTAGTGAAAGCTTTGAAACAAATCCATCGGTAGATGTGTCGTATAGTGATGCAGTTACAGGTGCTAAGCAAATACAATTGCTGGGCTTATCGGGCATATATACACAACTAACGGTGGAGAATATGCCAGGACCGAGAGGTATTGCAACAGCACTAGGATTAAATTCCATTGCTGGACCATGGGTTGAATCTATCCAGCTTACAAAGGGAATTGGTTCTGTAGCCAATGGGTATGAAAGCATTGCGGGGCAGATAAATGTAGAACTGAAAAAACCTGAAAACAGCGAACAGCTTTTTGCCAATGCTTATGTAAATGGTTTTGGTAAAACAGATTTGAATTTGAACCTGGCACATAAACTGAATAAAAAATGGTCAACCGCTTTATTGCTGCATGATGATTTTTTAACGAACAAGCAATTGGATTTTAATAAGGACGGATTCAGGGATTTACCAACAGGTAATCAATTTAGTTTGATAAACCGCTGGAAGTATGATAATGCTAAAGGCCTGCTGGCACAGTTTGGTATAGAGTTGCTGAATGAGCAAAGAGTAGGAGGGCAGGTTAATTTTAATCCGTCTGTTGATAAAGGCACTACCAACAGTTATGGAGTAGGAATCAATACACAGCGCTATGAAGCGTTTGGCAAACTGGGATATGTGTTTCCTGCTAAAAAATATAAAAGTATTGGTTTACAGGTAGCAGCCATTAGCCATCAGCAGGATGCTTATTTTGGGCTTACAACGTATAATGCTGCCCAACATAGTTTCTATTCCAATTTAATTTATCAATCGATTATTGGAACTACGGCTAATAAATTCAGAACGGGTTTTAGTTTTTCATCAGACAACTATAATGAAACATTTAATAAAACCCCATACCTGCGTACAGAAAATGTGCCGGGCGCTTTTTTTGAATATACCTATGACTATCTTACCAAATTTACAGTAGTAGCAGGTTTGCGTAGTGATTACGATAATTTGTATGGCTTTTTTGTAACGCCCCGTTTACATATACGATATGAACCTGTAAAAGGAACAACGATTCGTTTAAGCGGCGGCCGTGGGCAACGTACGGCTGATATATTTGCAGAGAACATGAGTTCATTCGTAAGCTCAAGACAAGTAATGATTACGGCTTCTACTAACGGTAAGGCGTATGGTTTAAATCCGGAAGTAGCCTGGAACAAAGGCATCAGCATTGATCAGAAATTAAAATTGTTTCAACGGGATGGTTTGTTGAGTATTGATTTTTACCGAAATGATTTTAGTAATCAGGTAGTGGTTGATTTGGAAAACCCCCGTGTGGTTAATTTTTATAACCTGCAGGGAAAATCGTATTCCAATAGTTTTCAGGTTAGTTTAGATGCAGAGCCTGTACGCAAGCTGGATGTAAAACTGGCCTATCGTTATTTTGATGTAAAAACAACGTATGATGGGAGTTTATTAGAACGTCCGTTTACGGCTGCCAACCGGGCTTTTGCCAGTGTTGATTATACCGTTGATGGATGGAAATTTGATTACACCGTTAATTATACCGGAAGAAAAAGAATACCCAATACAGCAGCTAATCCGATGCAATATCAACTGCCAGAATATTCACCTGCTTATTTTTTAATGAATGCGCAGGTAACAAAAACGGTTGGTAAAAAGCATCCGGTTGATATTTATTTTGGAAGCGAAAATTTAGGTAACTATTATCAGAAAGATGCTATCGTAGCAGCAGCACAACCTTTTAGCCAATACTTTGATGCATCTATGATTTGGGGACCGGTTTATGGAAGAATGTTTTATGGCGGCGTACGGTATAAGATTAAATAAGAGATGAAGAACAAAAAATTCTGAAATGTTCAATAAGGATATACCGTTGAACGGAGTCCCGATACGAATCGGGATAGACTGTCGCCAATGTCGCTCAATAGTAGTACTTAAGCCGGAAACTAAAAATGTTTTTCAATTAT
>Ga0206858_1106_pt1 | contig 22542 bp, 27 predicted proteins | sample Alteio_BWOrgCont_46_FD_152622 | JGI IMG/M metagenome (GOLD analysis project Ga0206858, IMG submission 152622) | Enriched cells from forest soil in Barre Woods Harvard Forest LTER site, Petersham, Massachusetts, United States -... | ecosystem: Environmental > Terrestrial > Soil > Temperate forest >... | reverse complement strand
TTGCAGTAGAAGATGAGCCTATTAATCAAATGGTTTTAAAAGCATTCTTTAAGACTTTGGAATTAAATGCCAAAGTGGTGGCAACTGGCCATGAGGCCTTAGCTGCCGTTCAAAATGAACACCATATCTATGATTTGGTATTTATGGATTTAGGTTTGCCTGATATGACGGGTTTAGAAGCTTCAAAGGAAATCCGTCAATTTGAGCAAAAAAACAATCTTGATCCTTTGTATATTTGCGCGCTCACAGCTACTGATGATGCGAAAAAACAACAAGAATGTTTAAGTGTGGGCATGAATCAGTTTATGACTAAACCCATCACCATGGAACGCATTGAACAATTGTTACAGGTATTTCATTTAACTGATCATTAATTATGATTATTAAACCAGTCAATAACCCACTTTCATGATTTCATAGGCAATCAAACCTTTAGGGGTTTGCACAGAAACTTCATCGCCCTCAAATTTGCCAATCAGTGCACGGGCAACAGGGGAGGCGTAAGAAATTTTATTTTGTTTGATATCCGCTTCATCTTCACCGACGATTTGATAAGTGACTTGTTTCTCATGCTCATCAAGCAAAGTCACCGTCACGCCAAATACCACTTTGCCATCTTTTTCGATACTGTTGATATCAACAATTTGTGCATGTGATAATTTGTGTTCAATTTCTTGAATACGTCCTTCAATAAAACTTTGTTGGTTTTTAGCTTCGTGGTATTCAGCATTTTCTTTTAAATCCCCATGGGCACGGGCTTCACTGATATTAGCAATAATTTGCGGACGCGCGACGGTTTTAAGTTCAGTAAGCTCTGCGCGCAGTAGTTTTTCACCTTGTACAGTCATGGGTATTTTGGTCATTTAATTTTTTCCATTTTCTTAAGTAAACGATCCCGTTTTAACGAAGACAGTAAATCAATATATAACTTACCGTTTAAATGATCAACTTCATGTTGAATACACTCTGCTAATAACTCAGTGGCTTCTAACTCATAAGTTTTGCCATGTTGGTCCTGGGCTTTTAAATGAACTTTGGTTGCGCGCACGACTTCCTCAGAAACGCCAGGCACTGATAAACACCCTTCGTGCATTTTGACCATCTCGCCGAGCTTGGTGACCTCAGGGTTGATGAGTACATATTGAGTTTTTTTATCACCCACAACATCAATTACCGCAATACGCATATCCAGACCAATTTGAGTAGCGGCAAGTCCAACACCCCGTTCGGCATACATGGTTTCAAACATGTCTTCAACCAGTGTGTGCAGCTTATCATCAAAAACGGTTATGGCTTTGGTATTTACACGTAGCCTTTTGTCAGGCAAAGTAACCAGGGGATAAAGGGCCATTTTCAAAAACCTCTCTAAAGTAAATGCGTGTATTATACCGAATTGACTATAATTAACAAATTTAAATGAATAGGATTTCAAATGCGTAAGACATTCACTGTACTGGGTATTTTGTTACTGGTTGCCGCACTTGGCGTGTGGTTTTTTAAGTTTAACATGGATAATGTTGCGAAAAAAAACCATTGAAAAAGAGGGCGCTGAAATAACGGGTGTATCCGTGAATGTGGGGGAAGTATACCTTTCCCAGCAAACTGGGGATGGTAGGATGCGTGATTTAATGGTGGGGAATCCAGAAGGGTTTCATACGCCTTATGCATTTTCATTTGCAGATATTTATTTTAAAGTGGATCTACCCTCATTGACCACTGAGTTATTCATTATTCGTGAACTCAGCATGGCAGCGCCTAATATTAATATCGAACAAATAGCGCATGGTAATAATATTCAAATGATACAAGCTCATATTAAATCATTTGTGGATGCACATCTAGAAAATAACCAAGCCGAAGTGCGGCGTTTTATCATTGAATCTTTAATCATTGAAAATGCAAAATTACATGTGAGTGCACCCCTTATTCAAGTCGATTTAGTGACGATCCCATTACCTGATATCAATATGGCCAATATTGGTAAAGACCAAGGTGGCGTGACGAGTGCCCAGCTCGTGCAATTAATTATGCAGCAAATGAATATTCAAATTGCACAAGCGATTAAATCACGTGGCTTAGAAAACATGATTGATGTCAGCGAGTTGGCCCCGCACACTTTGACATTTAAAGATCGCATCCGTAATTTTTTTAAGCCTTTAATTGATGCTAATTGATACACCTTGCATTGGCATTTGCTCTAGCGTTTATGGCGATCCGATTTGTCGCGGCTGTAAACGTACGGCAAAAGAAGTGATTGATTGGAATCGCTATAATAGCGGTGAAAAGTCAGTGGTTTATCAACGTTTGCAAGCACAAATGGCGTTAGTGTTAGTGCAATATATAGAGATTTTTAATCCAGAAGTGTTGCAAGAAAAAATTATAACCTTAAATATTCGTTTACATTCGCAAGTCTCAGACACAGAACGTGCATTTCATGTGTTACGATTAGGCGCGAATAAAATTAAAAATTTAAATAGTTTTGGATTACGTATAAAACCAGAATATGCGGATTTATCTTTGACAGTATTATTTAACGAGATGGATGCAAAGATTTATGCATTGGCATCCACTGCACAGTAGCCGTTTATTACGGCTACGTGTGAAGTGAAACTTCCTTTATTTTTTGATAAATTTTTTGAAAATAACAAATGCAGCGGAAAGACCGATTAAAATGTAAACTAGTTTTTGTACAATGGGCATGCTGCCTAAAAGTAAAGCCACGAGGTCTAAATTAAGTAATCCAACTAATCCCCAGTTAATACCGCCAATTAATACTAAAATTATAGCGATGCAAAATAGTGTTCCTTTTTCTTTCATTTCATTCATCATTTGAATAAGCTCCCTGTTAGTTAATAATCCATATAACTGCTTATACTAAAAGTATACTAAATTTCAGAAATTTCAATAAACTAGCCAGAAATAGCTCAAGATCCCAGCCACGAAGCCAAATACATGACCTTCCCATGAAGTGCGTACTTCTTGAGGTAATAAATTCAGTAATAAGCCCCCGCAATAATAAATGCCAAGACCGCCTAGAATGAGCCCAAAAGGGCTGTGGCTGAAATAAGCTTGAGTCAGCACAAAAGCCAAATAACCCATGATTAAACCGCTGGCGCCGACATGAAAGCCTTTACGGCCAAAGAGCCAGACTAGGGCGCCACTGACAATTATGATAAAAGCGCTGACTTCATAAAACACTTGCACACCAAAGGTCAGCATTAAATTTAAGAGTAGAAATAGGGGGATTGTGTTAAAAAATAAATGTGAGGCATTACCGTGCAGAAAAGGGGAGCAGACGATGCCAAATATGCCAAATACATTTCTTGGATAAATGCCAAGGATATTCAAACGGTAGCCAAGCAAATAATTAACAAGTTGAATACCCCAGAGTAAGGCGATAAGGCTTAACACTAAGGACATATGTAATTGCATTAAAGCAATCGTGTCGGAAAAAGTGGAGATTAATGTGGACATAAGCTGCATTATACATAGATATCTACAAATATTCCTTGCGCCTTTGATAATAAGTAGCGTAGAATCAGGTTTCATGTCAGCTTATTTAGGGTCATGCTTAAATGGGCTGGAGTTTTTGTTTTTAACGGGGTATATAATGAAGAAAATTTATGTTGGCGGTCTACCTTACAAGGTAACTAGTGAAATGTTGGCAGAAGAGTTTGCACAGTATGGCGAAATTGAAGACAGTATTGTCATCAGCGATCGTGCTACTGGGCGTTCTCGTGGTTTTGGGTTCGTAACTTTTGCTTCAGAGCAAGCGGCTAATGCGTCTTTAGCGCATAACGGTCGTGAGTGGATGGGCAGAACCTTAACTGTCAATATGGCCAAAGAAAGAGAAAGAGGCTAGTCCACAGTGATTAACAAGGGGCGGATTTATTCGCCCCTTAGATCACTACTTCTTGTGTGTTGTTACTCCACCCGTTAATGTCCATCTTAAAGCTTCTTTTTTAGTCATATCAACCGGAATAATCTTATCGCGTGCAATATACACGGTATAACCACCGACTTGATAACTCATGGGCAAATAAACAGCAATCATATCACCCGTAGTAATACCCTTTGGCGCATCACTTAAATCACCTGAGGTGACAATACCGAGTAAATTCATGCCATCAATAGTGACGACAACAACTTGTTCAGCCGCATTTTGTTTGCTACTGCCAGCCATATATTTCATCAAGCCATTGAAGGATTCATAAATATCCCCAATCAGTGGGAATTTCTCAACAAAACGTTCAATCCAGTTTTGCATTTGTTGAAATATAAAAAATTGTAAAACTAAACCCACTAAGAAAATAGAGAAAACCCCGACTAAAACACCCATTCCAGGGATATACCAACCCGCGGGCAAGAACAAATCAAACAAGCCACTAAACATGGATTCAAAAGTCGTAATCAACCAAATCAACACATAAACAGTAAGCGCGAGCGGCAGAATAGCCAGCAATCCTGTCATAAATAAACTGTAGAATTTTTTCATGGTAAAGCTCCTTATAGAGTTGATTATATACCTTTTTACTAGCGAAAACGCTACTTAGATTTTCATACCATTATTACTTGCATCACTAGTGCGAGGTGAATTGGAAGCAACTTCGGCTCCTGCAGGAGTTTGAGAGATGTATTCGCTAGGTATTTGTTTTAATTCAGATTGACTAATTTTAGCTTTATCTTGGAATGTAGATACATCTGCAGTATAACCCACCCAGTTTTTTTGAGGTTTTCTGTTTTTAGATTCATTATCAAGTATCGTATCGACTTTAGTTATATTGTCATGAGTTAACTCTCCAGTACCATAATGAATCATTGCTGCACGAACTATGCTCATACTCACTATTTTACCTAACAATAATGGATCCGTTTTACCAATCGCATTTAATTTTAGTGATAGAACAGGATTATTATTTATCTTAATGGTTGAGATTTTCCCGTCAGTTTGTTTGAAGTCAGGTTCAATATTTTGTTTTAAATTATTTACTATAATATATGAGCTTAATTGGTTTATAACTTCCAGATATTCAGACCCAATATTGGCCGTTGCGTAACCTGAAAAATTATTTTGTATGATTGAATAGATTTGATTATGGTCTTCTAAAAATACTAAAGCAGCATTGGAGGCTGTTTCAAAGTCAGATTCAAGCATGGTTCCTTTTCTGTTTTGACTTTCATCGAGAATGATTTTATTTAATTGAGTTAAATTATCTTCAGTAGGGTTTTCCTCTGCAATTTTATTAGCAGCTATAACGCGGGCGGTGCTTACGATGTCACCCAGTATTTCATCATTTCCAATATCTTGAATGTCTTCGATCAAGCTAGCATCAGTTTGGGGATCTAAACCAAGAGCTGATACTATATCTTCAGATGAAATTTCTCCATTGACTTGATTAGGTTTTGTAAAAACTTTTGGAGGTTGAATAATTTGTGTGCCGCTTATTCTAGATGAAACAGATTCAGCCTCTGACATTTTACGAACTAATTTATTAATTAAAGTTTGGTGTTTAGAATCAAATTTACTTTGATAAGCTTTAAATTTAATACTAACTTTCTCAAATCTATTAAGTGGCGCGTTATCGTCTCTTCTTACAGTTCTTTTCGTTGTTGTTTTAGGCGTGTCCTCTTTGACTAATTTTGCCGTTTCTTCTATGATTTCATCAGGAAGTAGGGTAAGAGAATCCGTGTCCAAATCATTTATTCCAAGAGAGCTGAAATCGGAATTTTCCAATTTTGTTTGGTATTCAGTTCCTTCTAAACTCATTTTCATAAGGTTATATAATACTTTTAAGCGTGCGTAGTTTGAATGTTCTGGTTTTGAAACCACTAAAACACCCGCTAAATCAGCACAACTTTTGAACTTTTGTTCAGGTGATAATGATGTCAACATGATTTTCATATCGTTTACTTTAGGGACGTTAACAATATCTTTAATACTATTGATGGTTCTTGTATTGTCAGGATCAACTCTAAGTTCTTCTATTTCTTTATAGAATTTCACCAAGGATAATTGCAGAATAAAATCAGCACCATTATCATCAAGGTTCTCTAACACGTTAATTTTTATCATGTAACTATCGATTTTATCAGGATTGTTCATACAATCTTGAAATATTTGTTTCTGCATTTCTATACGAGCTTGTCTCAAGTTTGCTCGACCTTTTATTTCGGTAATAATTTCACTGTAGTAATTAGCGATTTTATTAAAATCGATAGCACTACCCTTATTAATTTCATTAGTGACGGGTTCGACTTTACTTTTAATCAATGCTGCACTTGCTTTCATTCTATTTTCATATTGAATAATTTTATCATTTAATTCTGGGGAGCCTAATATACGATAAAGGTCAATAGGAGATGATGGCTTGATCCCATTTGCTTCTTCAATGAGAACTCTCTCAGCAATTTTATTTTTAAATGCAGTTCTAGTTTCTAATGGAATTGACTTGTTATCAATAAAGCCTTTTAGGGCTGCTATTTGTCTTGCTGCAAGATCTGAATTCTTATCTAATCCATATCTTAATATTTGCCCAGCCAACTGCATAGCAAATTGTTCAGAAAGTTGAGGTGATGCACCTGCTATATAATTTACTAAAGAAGGATATTTTGTAAGTTCTGAACGTAAAGCGTAGCTATTTTTTTGCAAGGCATTGGCTAGCTCTGAATTTTTATAAATTTCTCCAATTGTGCTATAATCTTTACTTTCATGTTGTAAAAGTCTTACAAAGTCTCCGTTCTTTGCAGCTTCAAGGAATATTTGTTCGGTGATTGTCTGCGGAGTCACCTTTGAAATATCGTAGTTCACACCTGGAGGGTAAATTTCTTTTTTAGCATCTTCATAGTTTTGTTTCTTTACGCCTAATGTTGATAGTTTTGATTTATTTGCCTTGCCTCTTCCTTCAGTAATATATTTTTTAATTTGCTTATAAGTTTCACCATTGTACACTGTGGGATTGACAAATTTCACTACTGCCGCTTCGAGCAATGCTGTGCCACGATTTTTTTTCTCATGTTTATTTATTGTGGCTTCAGGAAATAGTGAGGATAATTGGGTAACAAGTCCACTCACTGCTTTAAGGTCTTTATATTTCCCTTCTTTTTCTATTGAAGGATGACCATCAATAATATCTTTAAGGGCAAACAAAGCTTCTCTTTGTTCATCTGTTGCTGTTGAATAAAGTGATTCAAAGAAAGCGTCGTTTCCCTCTTTTGTGCCAGGCTTATATTCAAGTATTTTATCAGCAATGTTAGTATTTTTGATAAAATCTTTATATGCTTGCGTGTCTTTGCCTTTTACTTTATCGCCAGCCTCCATGGTTTCAACTATTTCTTTTAATGATGCATACTGTTCTGATGTGATATTGCCGAGTTGGTATTTATCATTAATAAATGACATTTTTATTGTTGTATAGGCTTCGGTAATTATTTTACCTAAACCTTCTTGAATTTTTTTATCTTTAGTATGCTCTAGAAACTTTCTGGCTTGATTAATATAATCAATACATCCAGAAATTCCTGCTTGTGGGATTGTTGACTCTCTAATTGAATTTATTAATAATGTTGCTTCATCGTTCCATTCTGCCTCTTTTAAGGTCCCGGTTCTTGTTCTTTCTGCATCGCGTGCTAATTTACTATTTTGTTGAAAATCAGGAAGCATGATCTGATTAAAATAATCTTTGGTCTCTCTGCCGCTAAAATAATCTTTATCGCCTGCGTTTAATTTTTTATGTATATTCAGTGCGTCTATAGCACGTGCATTATCAGTTTTTGCATAAAATTCAGTTCTTTGATTAATGTCAACACCCGTCAAACTACTACGTGCTTTTTCAATTTTATCAAAAGCCCGTTGAGTTTTAGGATCATTTGCTGTACTTGTTTTTTTATTTTGTAAAGTTTCATTAACCAAAACTCTTTCCATCAATATGCCGCCAAGCATGACTTGTTGTTTTATTAGAGTTTTAATTTGGCCTTCTACGACTTCTTTTGTACCGGCTAGTGCGGCAGATTCTTGTGCATGGACTCCTTTAGTATCAGTTGTGTTGTACTCTTTTGTTCTTTTATTAATATCAGCTAAAAGTTGATAATTATATTTTAAGGCTAAAGCTATTTCACCGCCATCGAGTTTATTACTATCGCTTGATACCATGAGTTTATTTAAATTTTCATGGCTAATATCTAAGTAGTTAAGAGCATCAAGATCTTGCAATCCAAACAATAAGTTTCGAGCTCTAGGAATCAATTTTGCGGCCGTGTCTGGTGAAGAGGCTAAGTCCAAAGTGATATTTTTTATCGCTTCTTTTTCAGCAATGGCCTGAGTTAATGCTTCTTTTGCTTTTGTAAATGTTTCACCTGTACTTGTTAATCCTTTTACTGCTTGTTTTAATTGTGTCACCTCCTGAGCTAAAGGGAGGGTAGACTCTCCAATTGCAGTTCTTTTGCCTTGTCCTTTCGCAGCCTGATTGGCATAAAAAGCCTGCTGATAATTTTCTATAATATCTTTTCCAATCCCTAAAGCCTCGGCTTTTTTAACAAGGTCTGTTTCAGGTTTTTTGGTATTATCTAGGGTTTTTTCTATGACAACGACATGAGCATTTGCTTTGTTAAAATCATCTTCTTCTAAAAAGTTCCATTTTTTAATATGAATTTGGATCGGAGCTAGTCCTGCAATTTTCTCAGCGCCTTCTACATTGTTAAATCCATGCTCTTCAAAGTTCGCATTAAAGTCTTTAACCGCTTTACTCTGTAGTACACGATCAGCTAGATCTCGATATATTAGCGGCACGATAATCACCACCTTAGGTTGATCAAAGTTATGTTAACTTCTTACTTTTATATTAATACACATAGGTGGTTAGTTCAATAACTACTTGAAGAATTTAGCATTTTTTAGCTAAAGATGACCTATTCCCAGTCCACAAAATGCTACACTCATAACTATGAAAAAGAACGCTGGAAATCAGACAATTACTATCAATAATATTGCTGTGCCGCCCGGTAAGCATGCCATGATTGATTTACCGATATCACCGCTGTATACGCGCACGCCCATTAATATGCCGATTCATGTGGTGAATGGTGCGAAACCGGGGCCTTGTTTATTTATTACTTCAGCGATACATGGAGATGAATTAAATGGGGTTGAAATCATTCGCCGGCTGTTAAAATTGAAATTACTCAACCACTTAAGTGGCACTCTTATAGCAATTCCTATTGTGAATATTTTTGGTTTTATTTATCGCTCGCGTTATTTGCCGGATAGACGCGATTTAAATCGTTCTTTCCCGGGTTCAAAAACCGGATCGATGGCCGCGAGAGTTGCTGATTTATTATTAGAGGAAGTTGTGAGCAAATGTACCCATGGTATTGATTTACATACAGGTGCTGTTCATCGCTCGAATTGGCCACAAGTGCGTGCTAATTTGAATGATCCTCATACGTGCAAACTTGCTAATGCTTTTGGTACACCGGTATTAATTAACGGTTTACATTTACCCGGCAGTTTACGCGGAGCTGCGGTTGATCGCGGTATTCCGACTTTACTTTATGAAGCAGGGGAAGCTTTGCGTCTAGATGAATTTGCCATTCATGTCGGTGTGCGGGGTGTTTTAAATGTAATGCGTGAACTTAAAATGTTAAAAGCAAAAGAAAATGCAGAACCTGCTTTAAGACCTGTGATTGCAGAGGCGAGTCAATGGGTGCGCGCCAATGAAGCGGGTTTGTTTATAGATCCTATGCCTTTAGGTGAAAAAGTAAAAGAGGGTGATACTTTGTGTGTGATAGCAAATCCTATTACAGGAGAAGAACAACCTATCACATCACCTGTTGCTGGCATTATTATTGGCGTCAATCATTTACCTTTAGTAAATGAGGGTGAAGCATTATTTCATATAGTCACCTTTAAATCCTATAAATCATTGAATAAAGTCAATAAAGACCTTAAAGCCTTTGAATATGAATTTTTACAAGACAGTGATTTATTATTAAGCTTATGAAAATACTTTTATGATTGAATTAACCCTCATCCAAAAAATAGCCATTAGTATTTTACCGATTTTATTTGCTATTACTGTGCATGAAGTTGCCCATGGTTATGTCGCAAATTTATTGGGCGATCCCACTGCGCGTTTATTGGGACGATTAACCTTAAATCCGATTAAACATATTGATCCCATAGGCACCATTTTAGTGCCAGGGATTTTATTATTAATTGGAGGTTTTGTATTTGGTTGGGCAAAACCGGTACCGATTACTTGGCAAAATTTACGCAATCAAAGAAGGGATGTCGCACTCGTTGCCATTGCTGGACCTTTTGTAAATTTAGTGATGGCTTGCTTTTGGGCGATTTTGGCAAAAATTGCTTTAGGTTTAAATCCGCAGCCGATTAATTTTGCATATGCATTAGTCACCATGAGTCAAATAGGTGTAGTCGTCAATATTATTTTAATGGTGTTAAATTTAATTCCTATTCCACCTTTAGATGGTAGCCGTGTGGTCAGCAGTTACTTGCCCGGTAGAATGGCTTATCAATATGATCGCTTAGAACCTTACGGATTTTTTATTATCTTAGCGTTATTGGCAACGGGTGTCCTTAGTATGATTATGAATCCCATTGTTTATTTTATTGTAAATATATTGATTTAATTTCAAGGAACATAATATGCAAGATGATCCATTCGTAATAGTCAGCATAGCGCGCACACCTATGGGTTCATTTCAAGGTGAATTTGCAAAAGTGACCAGCATTGAACTTGGCAGCACAGCCATTAAAGGTGCAATTTTGCGTGCAAATTTACAATCTAATGCCATTGATGAAGTGATCATGGGTTGTGTTTTACCTGCGGGATTAGGACAAGCACCTGGTCGTCAAGCCGCATTAGGCGCAGGACTTCCTAATAGTGTGCCTTGCAGTACCATTAATAAAGTCTGTGGATCAGGTATGAAAGCAATTATGTTGGCGCAACAATTAATTACTGTTGCAGGCGGAATGGAGAGCATGACTAATTCGCCTTATTTATTGCCTAATGCACGTGCAGGTATGCGTTTAGGTCATGGCAAAGTATTAGATCATATGTTTTTAGATGGTCTAGAAGATGCTTATGACAAACAATTAATGGGTGTCTATGCAGAAGCTACAGCAGAACGTTATGGTTTTAGCCGTGAAGCACAAGATGCATTTGCCATACGATCTTTAGAGCGTGCAATTGAAGCCGCAAAATTAGGTATTTTTAAAAACGAAATTGTGCCAGTGAATGCGATAGACAGTGACGAAGGTCCTGCAAAATTAAAAATTGAAAAAATTCCACAATTAAAGCCTGCGTTTAAAAAAGATGGTACAGTGACCGCTGCTAATTCCAGTTCAATTTCCGATGGTGCTGCTGCCGTTGTGATAATGAAATTATCAGAAGCTAAAAAAAGAGGCGTAAAACCTTTGGTCAAAATTGTGGGCAGTGCACAATTTTCTCAAGAACCTGCATGGTTTACCACAGCACCTGTAGGCGCTATCAAAAAATTATTAACTGAAATTAATTGGCCGATAGAGTCTGTCGATTTATTTGAAATTAATGAAGCGTTTGCAGTAGTTGCGATGGCTGCTATGCATGATTTAAATCTGCCCGTTGATAAAGTTAACGTTCATGGCGGCGCTTGTGCGTTAGGGCATCCCATCGGTGCATCGGGTGCACGCATAGTGGTCACATTAATTAATGCATTAGAACATTACAAATTAAATCGTGGTGTCGCCGCACTTTGCATCGGCGGCGGTGAAGCGACTGCAATTGCTATTGAAAGAATGGAATAAGGATATCATCATGACGTTTAAAAAATTAGTTTTATTATGTGCCATTATATTACCCGCGCAATTATTTGCAGCGCCCACACAATTTATGGAATCTCATAAGAAAACATATACAGTTGCGATCACCCAATATGACAATCAACCCGAATATAATCAAGCTTATCAAGGTGTTTTGCGGGGCTTAAAAGAAGAAGGTTTTGAAACAGGAAAAAATATAACTATTTTTTTTGAAAATGCGAATGGTGATTTAAATCGTGTTGATCAAATTGCAGCGGAATTTGTAGCTAAAGCACCCAATATTATTATTCCAATTTCTACACCCTCATCTCTTGCGGTGGTGAAAGCTGATCAAAGTGCTCATATACCCGTCGTTTTTGCTGCAGTTATAGAACCTTTAGTTCAACAAGATAAAGATGTCACGGGTGTTTATAGTTTTATTCCTGTATCTCATGGTAATGAAGAAGTAGGGTATATGGCCGGAAGAATGGCAGGTCTGGTATTAGGTGGAAAATCACCCGGCCAATTAGCTGTAGTTAAACCTGCGGATACGCAATTATTCATTAATAGTAAAGCGGCTGAAATTTTAGCAAAATAAAAATATTAACTCAGCGCTTTCTTTTTAGCACTGGCGTGACGTTCTCTTAATTCAATATCGATATATTTATCGGTAATTGCACTTGAACTGTGGCCTGCATCATCGCGCACATGTTCACGCGGGCGAGTTTTTACATCTTCTGAAATACCAGTATGTCGTAGCCAATGCACGGTTGCTGCTTCTAGCGCCATAATTTCATCTTGTAAATGATCTTCTTTTAAACGCAAAATAGCGCGATCAAAACAGCTTTGTACAACTTTGCGAATATAGCTGGTTGAAGTGATGGGACCTTTGCCACGGGTTTTGGCAAATAGAGGCGTTTTATCACCAAGAGGTGGTAGAGAAGATAATTCCAAAAAGGTACGATAGCGCTGCAAAGCTTTTAGTATGCTATCACTGACTGCAATATGACGTTCTTTATTCCCTTTACCTACCGTAACAAACCACCAAAGGCGATCTTGATCACAATAAAAATCGCCCATTTTGGGTGACCAGCGCGTACTTGCTGCCAATTCAGAAATACGTAAATACATACCATATAATGCACTCATCATAAATAAAGTACGTTCATGATAGAGTGGATTTTCTATGGCCATGAGCTCAGCAGTTTCGATCACATATTGCCATTGTAATTCCGATAAACGCCGGACTTTAGGCTTTCCTTGGGTTTTACGAAAATAACGACTTTTTTGCCGAATTTGTGCTATTGGATTAATCTGCACATATTCTTCTTCAATTAAAAAATTAAAAAAACTACTGATGATTGTAAAAATTTCCCTTAAGGCTTTTTCTGACAAGGTATAATTTTTTATATTGGCAAATTTGCCATCTTTATGATCTTTTTTACTGATCGTTGCAACAAACGGCCGCCATTGGTTGCTGGCAATGCGACCTTCTGTGGTTTCAATAAATCTTGGTGTTTTTTTAAGCCCTATCCAATTAAGTGGTGGGTTTTGACAAAATTCAATATAGATATCAATATCTGCGCGTTTGAGTTCTGTTAAGGATTTATCAGCAACAAACCAAAGCCAATGTAATAGGCGTTCTACTTCCCGTCTATAGGCATTAAATGTCGCTTCAACATGTAAGTAATTAAGCAAAAAAGTTTTGGCCTGTAGAAAATCTGTCGCATGAAATGGTTTCGCACAGGTGTCTGGAACGGCTTGTTTTTTAATAAATTCACGGGTATCAAATAGGGGAGGGTGAACAGCCATTATCCATCCTTGGTGTTGTTATTAATCAGAATTATAGCATATACTACATGATAAGATTATGCATGAGGATTCTTTATATGGTAAGACTATTATTAAATCATGTGCCTACTTGGGGTGTTATAATTAGTTTAACACTTCTTTCTGCTTTTTTAGGTTGGGCGTTTTATAGCTTATTAAAACGTTATCTTCCTAGATTTCTAGTCAACCAAGAACCACATGAAGCGCGTGAAACCATACATTTAACTTCTGTTTTATGTGCATTATTATTAACATTTATGATCGTCTTACTTTGGCAAGCGTATTCTGCTTTACAAGAAAACATGGTGCAAGAAGCCAAAACCATCGGCACATTAGAAATTTTTACGGAATCATTACCTAAAGAGTATGATTTAAAAATAAGTGCATTATTAGAAGCGTATGTGAATACATTGATAAATGATGAATGGCCACAGATGCGTAATGGTAAAAGTAGTGCGCAAGCAACTGAATTATTACTTGAGTTACGGTATGCGATTGAAAGTATTGATGCGAAAGATCCCCTATTAAGCACGTATCGTCATGAAATGTTACAAGATTATAATGATATCGTATTTTCTAGAAATTTACGTATTGATCATTTAGAAAGCAGTATTCCTGATTTCTTTTTATTTACAATTGGCGCTAATTTATTGGGTATGTTTCTATTACTGTGTTTACTAAATCCTGCGAGTCATAAGAGAAGCCATCTCTTTTTCCTGTTGTTGACAAGCGGTATTTTGGGTTTAAATTTTTCGTTTTTGATTGTGTTAGATTATCCGTTTTCAGGAGAATTATCTATTAACAATAGACCATTGACTTATATTCATTTTGATTAAATCTTTTCATATCGACGTAAACATTCATACACCAAGAATGATGAAACGCCAGCGATGAAAACAATAATCGCAACCGGCATAATGGTGCCGTTAAAGAAAAAGCTGGATGTAGTTATGAGTATCAATACCACGAGTACGGTGATACTACGACCGACTGATGCAGCAAGTCCTTTAATATGGGGACTAACATTAATATAATCTGCAGAAAAAATCCCAGCAGATAAAGCTGAACCACTTGCAAAAATAGCCATACTTAAGGTAATAAACAGCGGATTTTGTTCCGCCCATAGTGCGACACTGAAAAATAATAAAGATCCTATCAAGGTAATGAGAATGCCTAAAGTGCGCGTATGATATACACCTATGAGATCAATAATTCTGCCTACTGAAAAGCTGGTCGCCGCTACTGCTACTAAAATAGTACTTTGATAATATCCATAATGAGTATTACTGACGCCCAAGTGATCCACAAAAATTAAAGACATATTGGTAATGTAAGCAAAATAGGCGCCACCCACCGAATAACATAAAAATAAATTTGCCATAGCGATAGGGGTCGTGATTATTTTTTTATAATTACGTAAAATATTTTTGGCATGTATGTTCAGTCGTTTTTCTTTATGTAATGATTCTGGCAGGAAAAAAAATGCATATAAAAATGACACGATTGACAATATGGCCACAAAACTAAAATTAGCGTGCCAGCTAAAGGTTAAATATAAATAATTGCCTATGATGGGCGCAAAGGATATGACTATCGTCATAATGCTGGTATAAATTCCCAAAGTTTTAGCTACTTTTGCCCGATCAAAACTGTCATGAATAATGGTTTTGGGAATGATAAAAGCAACGCTACTGCCCAAACCTTGAACAAAACGACACAGTAACATGGCTTCTAAACTATTGACTAAGGCACAAGCAATACTGCTCATTGAGAATATAAACATACCGATTAATAAAATAGGCCTGCGGCCAAATGCATCAGCCAGCGGTCCATAAAAAAATGTAGCTACATACACACCTAAAAAGTTTACACTGATTAATAACTGAATTGTTCTCTCAGTGGTATTAAAATAATCTTTGAGGGCAGGAAAACTGGGCAAAAAGATGTCTGTTTCCACAGCTGCACTGATGACCACTAATAACAGTACAGATAAAATAAGAAATGATTGAGAAAAAACTTTTGAGGCCATAAAATGTCCATATTAATTCAAACAATAGGTTTCATTTATTATAGGCTAATCTTTCCGAAGGGGTGAAATTCTGGCTAGATGAAGCATTATTCGAGTTTCCTAAATGCATCCCAAAACAGGGTAAAAGCCAGCTACAGCACGCATCAGGAGAACCATTAGGGATCTCATTATAATCACTTCGATTGATAGAATGTAATTCCTGTCCTTCGCCCGTATTATCTTCTTTGCATAATTTATAACACCCATATCCAAGTCCAAGCGCAGCACCAGAAGGAGCCCCCAAACCGACAGCAGTTATCAATCCTGATGACATAGGAATACTAGCTGGGAAACAACTATATACCCAGAATAGGGCAACACTAGACTCTGCTGCAATACAACCACCTTCAGCGGTATATCTGAATATATTTAAACAATCCCACATGGCTTTATTGCGTTTTTCTTTGCTATCTAAACAAGTCTTCATGTGTTCCTCTAATATTAAAAATGAGTACCTATGATAACTTATTTTATATATGAGTGCATCTTAAATAACATGAAGAAAAGCTTAAGGCTTAAACTGGCAGCTATAATTATACGATGACAACCCATCCTTACTATTTTGTTTACATTTTATATTGTAATAATAATTCGTATTATACAGGTTATACACACGATCTAGAAAAGCGCTATGCTAGCCATGTTAATGGGACTGGCAAATGCAAATATACGCAGAGTTTTAAACCCGTGCATATTGCACAATCCTGGAAAATTACTGGAGATAAGGCCTGTGCTATGCGCATTGAGCGTTATATTAAAAAATTATCGCGGGCTGAAAAAGAAATATTAATTGCCGAACCTTATAAACTTGAAGACATCTTTCTCTTTTGATTAGTTGACTAGTGCATTAAACTATGTTAGTTTGCTTGTTTCAATATTAAGGTGTTTAACATGAGTAAAGTTGCTGCGACTCAGATATTAGCTGAGTTATTAGTGTCTCCCGAAAAAGTCTTTATTGTTAATTGTATCCAGCAAACCCAAAATGCACTGGCAAACATGCCACCGCCAATGACAAGCAGCTATGCCTACCCGAGTCTTACTCCGGTGAAGATAGAAGATACTCCAGAAGGGCAGGGATTAATTAAAAATTGTTATTTTAATATTTTAAACTGTGTAAAGAGTCAAGATGAACGAAATGCATTAAAAGATTATCTATTTACTAATGTGAGTCAGAATTTTCTTGTTCTTCAAGATTTGTTTAAAGAGAGCTACAGACCATCTTTAGAAGCGTAATGACATCCGCTTATTTATTTCAATTTCATTAAAAAACGATCTAAGGCATTCGCAAAAGCACGTTGATCACGCTGATTCAATGGGGCGGGTCCACCGGTTACTTGCCCGCTATTTCTTAAATCTTCCATAAAATTCCTGATAGCTAGACGGTGTTGAATATTTTCCAACGTATATAATTCTCCACGAGGATTTAAAGCGTGGGCTTTTTTTTCAATCACAGCAGACGCCAAGGGAATATCCGCAGTGATCACTAAATCCTCCGGATTGACCATTTCAATAATTTTTTGATCAGCCACATCAAAACCACCAGCGACTTGAATAAACTTAATAAGCGGATTTTTAGGAATATTAATGAAATGATTAGCAAATAAAGTGATATTAATATTCAAACGAATAGCAGCGCGGAATAAAATTTCCTTGATGATATTGGGGCAGGCATCGGCGTCAACTAATATATGCATATCATTACTCATGCCTTTGAAATAAAAGGATTAATAATCTGCATAAATTCAATTCTCTGTTTATGTTGAAAATCTTCAGAGTAAAGCGTGTGGCATTGTGCTTGTAGTGCTGCGCTTAGAATGAGTGCATCAAAAAAACGATACTGCCAACGCTGATGTATTTCGAGGGCTTTTTGATAGAGTGCAATACTTGGATAAACATCACAAATTGGATCGAGAATTTTATTAAGGTAATGCTCGCAATCGGATGCATGCAAAGGTGATGAAAATTTATGCCGCGCCACATGAATAAATTCTTGCATTACTTGCCAACTAATACAACCCTGTGGTGTATGCATAGGTTAATTTGCTCATCAAAGTTTGATAATCAGACGCCATATTATCTTGTTGATTATAATGATTCAGCCAACGACGAAACTCATTATTCAGGGTCGTATTCTGTTTTTTAGCTTTTTCACGCGCCGCGTTAATCACAGCTTCCTCCGCAGTCAAAGTGATGTTTTTTAGCATAATCAGTTACCTTTATAGTGTGCACTATAGTTAGTGTACGCTAGGTAATCAATTTTGCAATCATTAACGATTGCAAGAAATTAGTTCTTGCTGTATGCGGCAGTATGTTCCAAAATGGAAAATATATAAATAAGGTCAAAGATTCATGAGGCTTTCTTATCGATTAATCATTATTAGTATTTTAACTTTCATTGCCTTTGGACTTGTTTATCCATTTGCGCCTATAGATATTGCACCTAAAACAGGTTTATGTATTTTAATTATCATCGCAGGTCTTTGGATGACAGAGGCTTTGCCGGTTGCAATTACTGCCTTATTAATTCCAATATTGGCGACAGTGTTAGGCCTTGAATCGTTAGCGCAAAGTTTAGCAAATTTCGCAAGCCCCGTTGTTTTTTTAATATTTGGTGGATTTATTTTATCTGCCACATTGCAAAAACATAATTTAGATCATTGGTTCGCTACAGTTATTTTGCAATACTGTGGCACACACACGGGCAAAATACTGATTGGCATGTTTGGCATCACTGCATTTTTATCGATGTGGATGAGTAATGCTTCTGCTACTTTAATGATGCTACCTATTTTAATGAGCATTATTAATCGTCTTCCTGAAGCACAATTAAAAAACACCCAGATGTTTGCTCTACTGGGATTAGCTTATTCTTCATCATTAGGTGGCATTGTTACTTTAATTGGTACACCTGCGAATATCATTATTGGTGGTCAGTTAGGTCTTGATTTTTTTCAATGGCTTGTATTATTAGGCCCTGCATGTTTAGTCTTTTTTCCATTGATGATTGCCATTATGGCATGGAAGTTAAAGCCAAATTTAAATTATGCAATCGATTTACAAGTGGTTGTACCTAAATTAAATATTAAACAACGCATAGTGCTTGTAATTTTTTCTTTAACATGTATCTCTTGGATGATCTCAGGATATCTTGCTGATGCGTTGAATATTAGTAGTGGCATGGACACGTGGATAGTGATGGTGACCGCAACCGTATTAGTATTTGTAAATCTTTTAGAATGGGATGATATTGAAAAACATACCCAATGGGGAATTTTATTATTGAGCGGTGGCGGGATGTGTTTAAGTGCTTTATTAGAAAGCAGTGGGGCAGGGCAATGGCTTGCTTTTAATGTCATAGATAGAGCAATAGGTGGTGATATTCTTGTATTTGTGATGGTTAGTATTATCTTCATTATTTTACTCACCGAAATGATGAGCAATGCCGCCGCTGCCGCATTATGTATGCCAATATTATTAATCAGCGCCCAAAGTATTCACTTCCCAACGCCGTTACTCGCGCCTCTTGTTGGCCTTACTGTCAGCATGGCCTTTATGTTTCCAATCTCGACACCGCCTAATGCCATAGTTTATGGCACCGGTAAGATTCAACTCAAAGAAATGATTTCAATCGGTTGGATTTTGAATATCGTCGCAGCTATGTTTATTTTTGCTTATATAATGCTTATGAGTTGAGTACAGTCATTTTCAACCAGACTTGAAATACCCCGGTTAACCTGTATAATATAAACAATAGATTTAGATTATATAGGTTAAAATGAATAAATCAATTACTTACAAGCGTAACATTACTTCTCATCTTAAGTCTTTAATGGGTCTTTTCCCCGTCGTTGCCATTATTGGTGCAAGGCAAGTTGGCAAGACCACCTTGGCTAAGGAAGTAGGGCGAGACTTTTTATATGTGGATTTAGAAAAACCGAGTGATTTTGATCGTGTGATGAATGATCCTGAGTTTTTTTTAAAACAATATCCTTCTAAAGTAATTTTTGATGAAGCACAACTTTCGCCAGCATTATTTGCAACACTGCGTGGCGTGATTGATGAAAAACGCGATGTAAAAGGACGTTTTATTTTAACAGGTTCAAGTAGCCCTGAACTTTTAACACATATTTCAGAAAGTTTAGCAGGGCGTATTGCGATCATTGAATTAGGAACACTCAAGGCAAATGAATTTTATCAAACACCACTGAGTGATTTTTATCAACTCTTTAAGCAACCACTGAGTAAAGAAAATATGGTGATTGAATCGCAAGCGCTTACATTTTCTCAGTTGCAAGAGATGTGGTTTAAAGGTGGATATCCAGAGTCTCGTCTTTTAGATAATGAAATATTTTATCAAGAATGGATGGTTAATTACGAAGCTACATATATTAATCGCGATATTGCAAGACTTTTTCCTAAACTGAATAAAATAGCTTATCGAAAATTTTTAACCATGTTGGGAGAATTATCGAGTAAAACTTTAAATAAAAGCGATATTGCACGCACGCTTAATGTGAGCGAACCCACGGTTACTGATTATATTTCAATTGCTGCAGGTACTTTTTTGTGGCGGTCCTTACCTAGCTTTGAGCATAATATCACCAAACGTATCGTAAAAATGCCACGTGGGCATATACGTGACTCGGGTTTATTGCATCATTTTTTACATATCAAAAATTTACAACAATTACAAGCCAGTGTAATTGCAGGTTTTTCATTTGAAGCTTTTGTTATTGAAGAAATTTTGAAAGGACTACAAGATTCTCGTATACAAGCGGATGCCTATTATTATCGTACTTACAGCGGTGCCGAAATCGATTTAATTTTAGAAGGCGACTTTGGTTTGTTACCGATTGAAATTAAATATGGATCAAGGATTTTAAGTAGGCAGTTACGCGCAATGACAGAATTTATTCAGGACCATAAGCTGCCTTTTGGCATTGTTATTAATCAAGCAGATCGGTTGGAATGGCTCACGGATAAAATTATCCAAGTTCCAGCAACGTATTTATGATGGGGTTTGATATTTTAAGACTGATAGTAAACACTATCACGCTTTATGTTCGTGTAAAAGCCGTGGTTTTATAATATATGACATTAGTCTATAATACTTAAAAATCACTTAAGGAAACAATCATGCGCAAAATTTCTCATATATTTATTGCAGTATTATCACTCTTGTTTTTTTCAACTGTATTCGCTGTTGACCAAGCTTCTGTGGATTCACAAGTGCAAGCATTTATGCAAGATTTGGAAGCTAAAACAACATTGACAGCCGACCAACAAACGCAAATGAAACAAATACTTACTCAGAGTATTAATGATCGTGAAGCTGCGCTTGCAAAATATAAAGGCAAATCCGGTATGAGTGTTAAAAGAGATATTCGTAATGACTTAGAAGCCATTAATAGTAAAACTCAATCTGAAGTGAAAAAAGTGCTTGATGACCAACAATACAAAGCATTTTTAGAAGTTCAAGATGCCCGCAAACAACAGATTAAACAACGTATTGAAAAAGAGTTTTAGAGCTTAAGTTATTGTAAAACCCATTGGTTGGCTGATTCTAGTTGATCAATGGGGAAATGTTTAATTTCAGGTTGAATAAAAAAGCCTACAGTATTTTTCATAATCACTGCAAGTTTACTGTCAGTCACTAATGCAATTTTTTTAATGTGAGCTTGATGAGTTTTAATAAACTTCATATGTGCTTTAAAAGCATATATATTTTGCCAGCCAGGGAATTTTCTTGCCTCAATTACAAGCCCTTTTAAAAAACCATGTTGACTGATATAAGGATCGATCAAAGCAGAAAATTGCTGAAAATCTTCTACTGTAAACGGTGAATTGGGTGTTACATAAGCGACTGCATTTTGTTCGTCAAATTTAATTTCCATGATATTATCCATATTGATTGGTAGATTTTGTGATTATAGTACATTAACTATAGAATATTATTTCTAGCCATGCAGTTCTACGTTATTCTTGCTTTTTTGTTGACTACTATCCATTTTGTTTTTAATCCGCTCTATACTGTTGTCTTTGGGTGTATTCCACCACATACTTTTGGTTTCAAGTTTATACGTATGTAAAAATTTGGAAAGACCATTATTATAGGTTGCGTTTGTTATACCTATCGATTCTTCTAATGTATCCATGGTGCCGGTATTAATTAATTCTGTCACTATCGCATTTTTATAAAATAATGCAGGTTGACATATATCATCTACTGCTGTATCTGCAGAAATCGATCTTAAATATTTTATATAATAAGGTGCCATAGAGTTTGTGTTTATTCTGGGTGCTTCTAATTGTTTGCTATAAAGCAGTTGAGCTTGCCACATTCCAAGACACTCCCAGGTTTGCATGCCATTTTTAACCATATGTTCAATTAGAAACTGTTCTGCAATATCGTAGCCTTCTGCCAATGAAATAGTCACGCATGATGGAATATCGATATAGTCTTTTAGTAATAGAAATAATAAAGTATCTTGTTTTTTTTGCAGTGATATAACTAAAGCCCTTTCAAGACTTGATTTAACATACTCATAATCATCAGTTCCTAATCGAAACTCTAGGTTTAGAATGAGATTCGTAACTTGCTTGAAATCATCTGTGTCTACAGCTGAGTGCAAATTTTTTATCAAATTATCAATAATTTGTTTATTGCTCATAACTCCCCTACTACTTGCGTTAAACAAGTAGTATAACTTACCTTTATTAAGGTTTAATTAAGTACCATCCATATTAAAGCAAGTTAGGTCTCATTTCGAATCTTTGGCAACTCTGACCAGCGGGTCGTGTAGGCTGGAGATTTGTGTTGAAATTGGGTGTCCCAGGATTGATTAAAACC